>FLSK01003036.1_pt1 | contig 297938 bp, 282 predicted proteins | sample 1550541 | NCBI WGS metagenome assembly FLSK01 (sample SAMEA4031773, study PRJEB14383) | metagenome | biome: human; feature: oral; material: saliva | place: Philippines | collected 2014
GTTTGATTCTTGCTAAATTTAAAATCATAGCCATGAAGACAAATAACGTTATCCTTTAATTTATAGCCCACGTTTCCTTTTAACGTGAAAGATTTGTATTTGATACTCTTCTTAAAACTAGGTAATCCACCTTGTTTTTTAAAGAATTTTTGATACGCCAGATCGATTCTTTCCGTAATTTGCTGAATCGCTTGTGAACCTAAACGATTCCAGTTTTGATATTTATCTAACTTTTTTAATTGAGTTAAATGTTTTTGGAGTTGGAATTTATTTAAGCTTTTATGATAAAGTTTATAATATCTTTTATGTAAAGCAATGCAATGATTGTAAATATGACCAGCAATATTGATTAACTCATCGAGAAGTTTGGTCTTTTTAGATCGATAAAGTTTGTATTTGTAGGTCAGCAGCATAACTTTTTACGAAAAGATTTATATTTATAAGTTAAATAATACCATAGTGGATTGAATAACACAATATTTATTTTTAAAAATTTTATACCCTCATCGCTAAAGCGAGTGGCTTTACGGTTTAATTTGGTAAAAAGAAATAATCTTAAAAATAAAAGCGTTAATACAATACTCAAAATTAAATATTATATTAACGCTCTCTTTTCATTTTTCAATTCGCATTTAACTTTAATGAAAGCTGCAGAACACTCTCATTCTTAACCACCTTTTATTTAAAGATGATTATGAAAATACATTTTTATAAATAATTTTTCATCATTTACATTTTACTTTCCTACCCGTTTTTCTATTTTTAACGATACATAATATAATTATGCTTTTGATTTTTTATTATATTTAATTTTTACTAAAAATGCAACTTTTAATTTTCTTGTTTAATCATTTCAAATAATCGAATTAATTCATCAGCAGACTCTTCTACTTCTGGAAGCAAATGAGATAACTCTTGATAACAATAATAAAACGCAACAATATCAATTAAGTCTTCAAAATCCTGCGAACTATCAGGAGAAAAATCTTCCCCTTCTTCATAATCACGATAATATTGATTACTTTTTTCACAAAACTCTTCAAAACCACCATTAAAATATGGAATTTTCACATTTAAATTAGTATCACGAGCATTGACATACCAATTTATCTCAAGATCTTTTTCAATTTTACTCTGAACTTCCCAACATTCTGGAATTGAAATCTTTTCCTCTGCATTAGAATTGTAGTTTTTTAAGTATTCTATTGCTTTTTTAGCAGCATCAGAAACAATCTTATCTTCAACTCTCATCAAAAGAAGTTCTTGATAAATATTTTCAAATACAGGACAATCTTCACTTTCTTTCGCAATCCCCCACACTTCTTCATCATCAGGTGTATTTTCCCCAACAAAATTCTCCCAACCTTCAATATATGTTGAAAAGTCATACTGATTATAATGGATCATTCTCAATCTCCTAACGTTTGTTTTTCAAGGTAATATTATCACAAACCATCTTAACTGTCAATGCTTTTTTAAATTAAAATAAAAAAACCTCTCAAAATGAAAGAGAGGTCTCAACTTGAAGAAAATTATTATTTTAAGAGTTTAACAATTTTGTTTAAATCTTTTTGTTTCACTTTTGCTTTAATAATTGGAATGTCTAAAATCTCTGCAATTTTATCTTTTTCAACCTGTTGATTTACCATTTTTATGAAGAAATCTTTTACCCCCTTACTATTAATCTCTCCTACAATATCATCATAAGAGATTGTTTTAGGAATAACATTCACAACTTCTCTTTCAATGTCGTTTTCTTCATCAAACAAATCAATTTTTATTGAAGTAATCAACAATTTCACTCTTTTATTAATTAGTAATTTTTTTATTTCTTCATAATCATTAATTAATGTTAGATTTTTAACAATTTCAACAATTAAGTCGGTTTTATCCTCTACCTTTAAATTTTTAATTTCCTTGAAAATATTTCTAGAAATTTCCTCTTTACTTTTATTGCTTTTTACCAAATCCAAGTAATTAACTATAACCTTTAAATCCAATGGTAGATGAAATCGATTGTTAAAATCTTTTGCCTCAAATTGAAGTCTAAATTGATTTAATAAACCATTTGCAAATAAGAAACCTTTAACTTTTTCCATAAAATCTCTTACTTCTAAAAATGTGTTAAGATTTATATTGTTTATACCTAAATCTAAAAAAGCTTTCCTTGTAAGCTCACATTCAAGAATTTTCTCTTCATATTTTTGAAGTAATAATTTCATTTTCTTATCGATCTGCTTTGATAAATTATTACTTTTAATTGATTTTAAATGGTTTAAAATTTTTCTTTCCAAACCATTTAAGCCAACTCTTTCAAAAACCAAAAATCCAGAAACCTCTACTAAATCATCCAATTCAATATATCTAAAACTCATAACCTACCACCTTTATTAATTTTTTGCTATTTAATTATATCACCTTAAAACGTAAAGTCAATACGTTAAAGGCTAAAAAGCACCTTTATTTTTTATAAAGATGCTTTTATGTTTTATTGACTTAACACTTTAACAATTTTTGTTAAGTCTTTTTGTTTAATTTTATTTTTAATTAATGGAATATCTAAAATTTCTGCGATTTTATCTTTCTCAACTCTATTTTCCACCATTTTTACAAAAACGTTTTGCAAACCTTTTTCTTCAATTTGCTTGATAATTTCTGTATAAAAGTCTTCTTTTTTAGCTTCTTTTAAAGTTTTTGGCGAAACAAATGTGAATCCAATATTATAACATTCTTCCAGTAAATCAACGCTTTTTGAACAGATTAATAATTTAACCTTTTTATCAATTAAAATCTTTTCTACTTTCTCTACATCCTTGGTAGAAAGAAAATCTTTAACAACAGAGACAACTAATGCAGTTTTATCTTCTTGCTTTAACGTCTCAACTTCTTTAAAGAGATTTTTTGATATTTCATCTTTACTTTTTCCTTTTTCAATTGAAGCGATATAATTAACTACAATACTTAAATCAAATGGTAAATGAAATTTGTTATTTAAATCTCTAATATTAATTTGTTTTTTCAGCATACCAAGTAAATCATTATCAAGCAGAAATTCTTTAACCAACCCAATAAGATTTTTTGCTTCCATAAAAGTTGTTACTTTATCAACCCCTAAACAGGAGAATGTTTTTTTCGCAAGCTCACAGCTAAAAATTCTTTCTTCATATTTTTGAAGTAATTTTTGTAGTTTTTCATCAATTGGTTTTAACAAATCTTCTTCTTTAATACCTTGTAAGTATTGAATAATCTTTTTCTCCAAACTACTTAAATCTGTTCTATCAAAAACAATAAAACCTGTATTCTCTGTTATTTTGTCTAATTGAATATATTTAAAACTCATTTTTCCTCTCCTACGATTTTTATGATTGCCTATACTAACATATTAAAAAGAAACTGTCAATAGATTATTAATAAGATCGCTTTTATTAGATATATTTTGTCTTTGATGGTGGATTTAAAAATTTAACCTTCTTTAAATGTTTTTGCTACCAAAAAAGATATTTCCTCCAAATCTATTGTTAATTTTTTTCCGTTTAGATTATATATTTTTTCCCATTTCAAACTGATTGTCAGCCCATTATCATTTAAATTCACATCTTTCACACAGTTCCAAATGAAATCTTTTCCTTCTACCTCAAAATAATATTTCTCTTTATTTTTAGATAATTTAAAAAACAATTCCCCTTTTATCAATTCAATAATCTTTTCAATTTTTTTATAAACTTTTTCTTTTCCACTAATTCCTCTTCTAAATAATATTTTTTGTGGTAAAAATCCATAATTAACTCTTATTTCATTTTTTAATAAAGAACAAGTTAATCCTAAAAATTTAAATGTCTCACCATCATAAATAGGACTAAAAACTATATCAAAATCATTAAAGTTATTATTTAAAGAGATATTTTCACCTTCTAAAATTAAGTCAATATTCGTTTTATAATTTCCTATACCTTTCAATAAATCTTCTTTCCAAATATTCAATTTATTACCTCACTTTTTTTATTCTTAAAAATAGCAAAATAGGTGTTTTTAAAACACCTATTTATTTTATTCAATTAATCTTAAATTCTTTTTTCTTACTAAGAAAGTTAGATCGTTGTTTTCATCATAAACATAAACATGACCTTTGCGTTCACTTTTTTTCTTAAAAATCAATTTAGCTTCACCTAATTTAGGCATGTTAAAATAAATTTCTTTTACACCGTTTGAAGCTTTCTCTAATGCTTTGTTAATTAAGCTCACTCTTTTCTTTTCTTCATTCAAACTTTGAACTTTCATTAAATATTCGTAAGCATATTGACTTCCATGATCTTTTCTTTCTTGATCGTGAAAAATATTACTTTTATCTAAATACCATTGAATCCAACTGGCAGGTAATGGAAGAACTTTATAAGGACCTTGCGAAATTGAAATATCTTTATATCCTTTTTCATTTTTTGAAGAGGAAATTAAAAACAAACAAATTTCACGCCCACCATTATCAAATAAAATTCTTACAGCAAGAACGTTTCCAAAAACACGATAATCTACTATTTTTTTATTCTTCAAATCAATCTCTGTTTCAATAAGATACTCTGCATATTGTTTAACTGAACCTGAAAAATACTCAAAACTCCATCCCATTTTTATCCACCTTACTATGTAATGAGTTGATTAACCTTTAATATTTGTTTATATTATACTTTATTTATATTAAAAGTCAATACAAGCTAACTATAATAATTTCAACAATTCAATATAAAATAAAGTTAATTCAGCTTCTTTTTCACATTCACTAAAAAAGCTATTAAAATCTTCCAATGTTTCTATTCCATTAAACATGCCTGCACCAAAAAGTTGTTTGAAAGCAATAGCGTTTTCATAGGATAATTCAAACACAACCGTTTTTACTCTTTCCTCTTCCTCATACCATCTTTCACCTTCATTAAGAACATAACTACCATCACTTAATAACCAAGTCCCTTCCTGATTAACAATAAAATTGTTAACTACATTTTCTAGCAATAAAAGTTTTTCATACAATGTTTCAAAAAAGTAAAATTCTTCTTTATTTTTGAAAAATTCATTTCTATCTAACTTATTCTTTACAGTAGAAAATTTCTCTTCTAAGAAATCACACTTCTCAAGCCTTTCCTTAATTTCTTGAAAACCTTCATCTGATAAAAACCTTTCTAATTTTCTTGTTTTTACAATAAAAATTCCATTTAAAAAATCTTCTTTAAAACTTCCTCTAAATGCAGTGTAAATTGCACCATTTTGAAATGAAGAAAACAATAATTTTCCACATAATTTTGTCCCAGACACCTTATCCTTTAACTTCAACATTCTATCCTCTCTTATATCTGCTATCTAGTGAATATGTATTGTCATTATACCAATAACAATCAATGAAGTCAATAAATATAAGGTTTTGTTTTTATTTTAAAAAAAGTGTTGAAGTTAAATTTGACTTTCTTGTTTTAAAGTGGTAAGATGTGAAGAAAACAACTGATTAAAAATTTATCATTTTTGTGATTTTTTATCTTTTGTTTCTGTTAAAAATTGAAAGTATTTTAATTTCAATGACTTTTGTTGTGTGTTGTGTTTTCACACAATATAATTTTTATCAAAAATAATTTTAACAAATAAGGAAATTTAATGAATAAAAATCTATCTACAATTGCTTTAGCAGTATTATCAACGATTAGTATTGCACAAGCAGCAAATAATATTACTGGCGATAATAGCAACGCTTTTGGCGATGCTAATACCATTAATGGACATAACTCAGTAGCAGTTGGTTATTCCAATAGAGCTTTAGCTAACGAAACCACAGTAATCGGTGAAGGTTCTATTGCTTCTGGTTTAAATTCTGGAGCTTTTGGTTCGAAAGCTAGTGCATTAGGAGAATCCGCTCTTGCAATCGGAACAGGAGCAAACGCAACAAAAGACTCAACTGTTGCGATTGGTAATGACTCAAACGCTACTGGAAAATCTTCTGTTGCAGTAGGACAATCAACCAACGCCACAGGCGTTTTTGCTACTGCTCTCGGAGATAGTTCAAAAGCATTAGGAAATAGAACTGTTGCAGCAAGCGTTGACTCGGTTGCTCGTGGCGATGAAAGTATTGCAATCGGAGCAGCAGCTAATACCGATGAGGGAGTAAGAACTATTGCTATTGGTGCTGCTACTTCTGCAAGAGGTGAAAGTTCAACCGTAATTGGTGGACAAGCTAATGGTGGAATTCGTGCAGCAGTAATTGGTGCGGAAGCCAACGGTGGAGTAAGAACTGTTGCAGCAGGTTATCAAGCAAATGCTACTGGTTTATCTTCTGTTGCAATCGGTGATGGCTCTGTTGCAACTCACGACAATTCTCTTGCATTAGGTGCAGGAGCAACTTCAAAAGTTGAAAGACAAGTAACTACCGCTACTGTAAATGGAATTACTTATTCTGGCTTTGCAGCTACTAACCCTGTTGCTACCGCTTCTTTCGGAGCAGATACAAAAGAACGCCAATTAGTTAATGTTGCTAGTGGTGAAATTTCAGAAACTTCAACAGATGCAATTAATGGTTCTCAATTACATGCAGTTGCTAATCAGGTAGGCACAAATAAAGCAGGTATTGAAACTAACGCTCAAAACATTGTAAATAACACTAATTACATTAAAAAAGTTGAAGCTAAACTTCCTAAAGTTGTAGCAGGAACTAATACAAGAGTTGAACAAACCACTGATGCAAATGGAGCTATCACATACACTATTTCCTCAACAGGTAGCACGGACTTCCAACCTGCTATTGATGCTAACAAGAAAGCCATTGAGGACAATAAAGCTTCTATTGATAAAAACACAAACAATATTGCAACCAATGCTAATAACATTGCTACAAACACTCAAAGCATTAAAGATTTAGAAGCTAAACTTCCAGAGGTAGAAGCAGGTTCTAACACTACTGTTGAAACAAAAGTTGATGCGACAACTGGTAAAAAAACTTATGTAGTTTCAGCAACCGCAGGTAAAGATTATCAGCCTGAAATTGACACTAACAAAGCTAACATTGCTAAAAACGCAACAGCAATTCAGACTAATAGTGATAATATTAATACAAACAAAGATAATATCGCTAAAAACACCGACTATATTAAGCAAGTTGAAGCTAAACTTCCAGAAGTGGTTGCAGGACAACATACTACTGTTGAGGTAACAACTGATGCTAATGGTAAAAATGTTTACACCGTTTCTAGCACGGACTTCCAACCTGCTATTGATGCTAACAAGAAAGCGATTGAAACCAACGCAGAAAACATTCAAACTAATAAAGTTGGAATTACAACCAATGCTGATGCTATCGGAGTGAATAAACAAAACATTTCTAACAACAGCCAAGCTATTGCTAAAAATGCAGATAACATTCAAGCTAACGCAAAAGGTGTTGCAGAAAATAAAGCTAAAATTGTTGAAGTTGAAGCGGAAGCAAAACGTCATAGCGTTGTAAAAGGCGGTAAAAATATCTCTGTTAACAAAACCGTTGGCACAAATGGTGAAGCAATTTATGAAGTTAATGCAAATGTAGATCATTTAGCTACAAAAGCAGAAGTTAACAAACAAGTAGCAAATATCAATAAACGTATTGATGGAATTGATAATAAAGTAAACGATAACACTAAACGTATCAATAAATTAGGACGTGAAATTGATAAAAACCGTAAACGTTCAGATGCAGGAACAGCAAGTGTTGCTGCTATGGCTAACATTCCACAAGTGTTTTTACCAGGAAAATCTGGTGTAGGTGTTGGAGTTGGACATAAACATGGACAATCTGCTATTGCTGTTGGTTACACTCATGCAAGCGATAACGCTAAACACATTACTAAATTTAGTGTAGGCTATGATAGCCAAAAAGATACTACTCTTGGAGCAGGTTACACTTATCAATGGTAATTTAATAAAATTATACTCTAAAAGACCTCATTTGAGGTCTTTTTTTTATTTTCTATATTCCACTTCTAAAACTAACTTATTATTCTTATTTCACCTTATTTAAGACTTAACTGATATTGTTGAAATAATAAAAAAGCACCTTTTTATAGGTGCTATTAGTCATTTATAAATAGATTTTTTTATTGTTGTTTATCATTTAAATTAAAATGGTAGATCTTCATTTTTATTAGTTTTTTCTTTTCTTCTTTCTTCTTCCATTTCTAACATATGAAATTCTCTTTCAATCATTAAATCACGACAGCATTTGGTGGCAATTAGTTTAAACAAATTAACAAATTCTTCACTGTCTGAATTTAGAAAATTATAAAATTCTCTTTCAATTTCTTCACTCGAAGAAATTTCCAAAACTTTTGGATTTAGAAAAATTGAATCAGTATAGTCCAACCCAATCAAAACTACCAAATCAATTTTATTTTTATAGTATTGATTTACTTTGATTGAAAAAATTGTCCGAAAATAATAATCCTGTTCAGGATAAGGATAATTTTCCTCTTTGATTTTATCAACCGACACGACATCAAAACCACTATCTCTTACTTTTTGAGTGATAAAAGCAGCATACGCTTGAACATCAGCCAAAAAATCTTTTTCTTCACAGAACTTTTGAAATTTTTCTGTATCACACTTTTCAATAGTTTTAATTAAATACTCTCTTAACTCATTCACATCTAACATATTTACCTCAACTGGTTAACTTATTGAAACTATTTGTATTTTATCATTTTTACAGTAAAAGTCAATACATTTTTATGAAAAATAAAAGCTCAATTATTATTGAGCTTTTATGTATGGCATTATTCTGACAAATGTTTAATTATTAAACTAAACATTTTATCAATATCAAAATTTAAATTTTTACTTTTGTTTTTATATTGAATATCTTCAATAACAGCAAAAATAAGTCCATCATCCCCAATTGATGGTTGTTGATCCATATTTAATTTCGCAAACTCTTCGTTAAATTTACTATCTAACTTTAATTTTTTCAAAATTTCTCTTTCATCAATATTTTTAATCGCTTCTGGAAGTTTAATTTTCACTTCTGCTAAAGTGTATCCATATAGAAAGCCACCACCCCAGTCTTCGCTTTCTTCATAAGCATCATAACAAGAAATTTTTAAGCTATCGTTTACCTTAACAAATTCAAACCCTAATGCTTCAAATAAAACTTCTTCTGTCTTTTCACCTGCTAAAATTACATTGATTTTAGGTGCAGTTTGGAAATTACCTACTTTTTTCACTACAATGCTCATTTTTTTCTTCCTCTTTTGAGTAATAATTGATTTAGATTTTTATTAAAAAACTAATTGTTTTAAATATGGTTGCATTATAATGCAATTTAAAGAGACTGTCAATACACTTTTGTGGTTTTTTAAAAAAAAGAGTGCTGTTTAAAACAACACTCTCAATAAAACCTTTTTTATAAATTTTTACACATTATTTTTATTTGAAAAACTCCGAGTATTTTTCTTCAAATGTTTCTTCCAGTAGTTGTAAAAACAAATCTAAATTCATTACCAACTTAAAGTCTTTTGTTTCCCATAAAGCATTATCCCATAAGTTTTCTAAATTTATTTGAATTCCATCAATATAACTTTCTTTTTCATAGGAATCTACGCAGGAAGTTTTTGCTTGAGCCTCATTTTTATGTTTTAAGAAAAATGGCAAATCCTTTTCTATTTTTGCAAGAAGATATAAACCAAAACAATCATATTCTTCATGAGTTAATCTTTTATTTAACTTTTCTCTAAAACGTATTCCATTTCCTAATGTTGATAACTTAAAGCCTGTTTGTTCTTTAAGTTCCGATAGCATGTTTTGTAATTTTTTCTCTTCTTTAATATCTTTTTTATTTTCTTTTAGCTCTGATATTCTATTTAAGATCTCTTTTATTTTTCTTTCTTTAGCAGAAGAAAAAATATTCATTGTCGCAATAGATAATTCCACACCTTTCTTTTTCAAAATAATTTCTATCTCTTGAAATTCGTGGCAGTCTGATTTTTTATTTTTAATATATGATATAGGTTTTAATTGAATATCAAAACAGTTGAAACTATCAGGCATGGATAATCTTTCCCCATTTAAATAAAACTCTATTTCCAAAGGGTTATAGTCTTCAATAAAAAACTTCTCAATTTTTTCATTATTTACTTTTAACATCAGCCTCTCCTTTATTTGATATATAAATAAACCAATTATATCCTTATACCTTTATTTAGTCAATAAAAAAGACTTTTATTAAAAGGTCTTTTAAAATGTAAAATATTATCTTAATTTTTTATATAAAACAATTGGTTATAATATTTTAAAACTACCACTTACCACTATATTTTTCACCATTATTTTTCAGTTCTAATAAAAAATCTTTTTCTTCAAACTCTTTTATTTTTTCTATAAAATCCAACATTGTTTGAGTTACTTCTTTTAGAGTGCTTTCATCTTTATAACTTCGCTCCAACACCTTTCTTCCATCGATCTCATATTCAAAAATAAGTCCTCTATTATCTAAAACAAAATTCACCCCATTACTAAAATTAATACTCATATTATCTTTATTTACATACTTATATTTACAAGAATGACGGTAGTTCTGTTCGTTTAAAAGCAATAGCTTGTCTTTTATAAAAATAGCAGTTTGCTCTTCAATTTCCATTCTCTTAAACTCTTTTTCATCTAATAAAAAACCAAGAGCTTCTAAGATTTTTTTCTTATCAAAAATATTATTTGCTGCTTTTTCGTTTTTAACAATAATTTGTCCAATCCGAGATTTTAATAAATTGCTAACTTCAACCCATTTAACTTCACCAAAATCATTACATTGAATTTTTTCTAAATTTTTAAAATTATCAAAAAACTCAATTTTTATTTTATTTTTACCCTGACAACTTGCATTAACATCTAACCAGAAAAAAACTCCATTTTTTGTTTTTTTGATTAAAAAATCATTTGTAGCAATAAATTCCTCCCCTCCTCTACCAGAGAATGTAAAGTATTGCCACTTTTTATTAATCGCAGCTATTAACTGCTTTTCATCCAAATTACTTTCTTTATTTATTGCTGTATTTTCTGTTGTGGCGTTATTTTTAACAGTTAATTGATTTTTATCTAAAACAATTTCCATACCTTCTGGTAAAGTGTGTTTATTAATAATAAAGCTATCTTTCTCATCATCTATTTTTTCAGAAGTTTGTTGTTTAACCTCAGCTTTCCCTAAATTTTGTTGTGCAAAACTTATATTTAGAACACTTGTTAAAAAAATAAAACTTAATACCTTGAATTTTCTAATCATTTTTAAATTCTCTTCCTTTAAAAAATATAAAACTTAATTTACCATAATTTTTCCACTTTAGAAAGAAAAAACACCATTAATTTTATTTTTAAACTAATGGTGTTTTTTACTTTATTTAAAAAGGAACATCTTCTAAAGTTTCAATATTAATTACAATTTTTTCATCTGAAAACATTTCAAGCTTATAATCCTCATAACATTTTACCGCCATAATTTTAAAGATTAAATCTTCTTCATATTTTAAAAATTTTTCTTTTACTTCTTGAAGAGTAGTTATTCTTTCCAACCCAACTGAAACAACCTCCCCCTCACATTCATCAAAACATATATATAAAATCGCATCGATTGAAACATGTTTGTATTCTTCAATTACAAAAGCGTAAACTGTTCTAATAGCAAATTCATTAGATGGAGAATAGCACTCTTTAACCTTAAAACCTGTTTTTACTTCAATTTCTGCTTTATCTAATAAATGACAAATATAATCAATATTACTTGATAAGCAAGTAAAATCACCTTTTTCCTCACAGTATTCTTCAAATTCACTTTCATTATTGAGAAGGACATTTAAAACAACTTCTTCTCTTAATTCTTTTAATATTTCTTCTTGGTTTTTACACATGCCTTTTCCTCGTTTTCTAAAAATTACGTTTTTTCAATTGCCTTTATTTTAACATTTATACTTAAAAAGTCAATACGTAATAATTAAAAAAGCCTAATATTTAACATATTAAGCTTTTCTTTTTCTTTAAGTTTTTTTATTCCTTAATGATTCCCACAATTTTTTCTGCTAATTCTTGATAATCGTAGAGCACATTAAATACTTCACTAAGCCCACCAGAGTGGTTTTCACGATAGGATATAGCAAAACAAACTTCAAAGATTTTTCTTTCTTTTTCTCTCGAAATTCCATCAATGGCTTGCCAACAATCTTCGAAATAAAGATCTTTAGCCACTTTTTCTAAAACATTAATTTCATAATTAAATTTTGAAACAGATTTGTAATCTTCTTCCGAATAATCTTTATAATTTAAAGTTTTATTGTAAATAGCTTGTTGAATTTTAAAGAAGGTTTCAGAAAACGTTTTTCTGTTTTGTCGATGCTCTGCTAAAATTTGTTCAATTTCTTTATTTAATTCTTCTTTTGCTTTTTGAATTAAATTTTCTAATTTATCTTTTAACATGTTTATTCTCCTATGTTTTAAACATCATTTTCTTATTTTTAGGAAAGTAATTATATTTGTTTTTAGTTAAAAGTCAATACCTATTTTGAGAAATAATAAAAAATAAAGGGATTTTTGTTAAAACCCCTTTATCCATTTTAATTATTTAATGAGCATGAACCCAACATTCAATTCTTGACATCTTTTCTAAATCAACAATATCTGTTAATTTCTCTAAATTTTCTTCATTTTTTTCCTCAGAAAGAATTGTTACAAGATTTAAAATTTCTTCCCATTCTTCTTTTGATAGTTCTACTTCTGATAAAAATTCTTGTAATTCCTGTGTGGTTAAATTAAAGCCCTCAGTTAAATCAATTAAGCTATCAGCAATAAATTCTGAATAACTTTCATAATAAAATCCCCAATTATCAACTCCGTCATTATCTAAAATCATTAATCTATTTGAATCAGTTAATAATTCAATATATTTTTCTTTACTGATTACAACGTTCTCATCTGAAACATTAGCAGAAGGCATTTTTAACTCTTGTTTAGGAACAGAAGTATCATTTTTATTTTTTTCTTTTACTTCATTTAATTTTTCTACTTCTTTTTCTAATTTTTTCAATTCTTCTTTTTTAGCATTAATTGAATTTTGTAAATCTTCTAATACATCATTCAATGCAGTTTGCTCTTTTTTCAACTTTTCATTTTCTTCTAATGTTTTAAATTTTTCAACACTGGCTTCTTTAAAACGTTCTTCTTCTTTTTTCGTTAATTCAATAACTTCTTTATATCGTTTAAATTCAACAGGCTCATCTAAAAGCATTGAGTTTAAGACAAAAAAACAACCAACATTAGAACTTAATACTTCCAATGCATCAGTTGCTAAAAGCTCTAATTTTTCATGATTACAATATTGTGCCATTCCAGTTAAACAGCCTTCACAATTATGAGAAGCAATTTTTACAATATCTTCATCAGAAAAACCGCTTTGCAGTGTTACAACAGAATACTCACCTAAGTCCAATAGGATTTTTACTGGATTGTTGTTATAAAATTTGATTTTAGATTGTTTTTGACATTTATTACACATGTTGATTTTTCCTTTTGTTGGTTTAACCGTTTTAAGTTCTAACATTATACCTAATAGAATGGAAATGTCAATGCTTTTTTATTGTTTTTTATAAATATTTTAATAAAAATTGCTTGCATAACAGGCTTGTAAATGGTAATATGCACATAATTTAAAAACTTTTTATTAATAAGAATATTACACTTAATTGGAGATCTTGTATGAAAGTAGCAAAATCATTATTAGACTTAAAGGAAAAATGTGAAAATCTTTCCATTGAAATGAAAGAAAGCCCATTATTTCCATTAATCAATTTAACTTATTCACAGGTTGAATCTCCAAAGTTCGATCCTTTTACAATACTATGTCGTGGATTGGTGGTAGATAAAAATACAATGGAAATTGTAGGTCGCCCTTTTACTCGTTTCTTTAATTTTGGAGAAGGGAGAGCAGAATTAGAAGTTCTTGAAGAACAAACTAATTTAGAAGACATGACTTCGCTTTTTGAATTGAATAAATTGTATGAAACATTTGAACAGAATGATGCTGAGATCTTAAAACAATTAAGTTATTATGAAAAAGTAGATGGTTCACTTGTTAAAATCTATTTTTATCCTGTAGCAGGAAAATGGTTACTTGGAACAAAAGGACAGGCGGTATGTGAAACAAAAGTTTCTGGTAGAGATTTTTCTTTTTACAATTTATTTTTACAAGCATTAAATTTAAAATCTGATTCAGATTTGCAAGATTTCATGAATTTAACCTGTGATAAAAATAACACCTATTTGTTTGAATTAACCTCTAAATATAATAAAGTAGTAGTTCAACATAATGAGCCAAAAGCTTGGTTCTTAGGAGCGGTTGATAATGAGACAGGATTGGTAGTTGAAGAAAGTGTCGATCATGATTTTTCAAAAGTTTATCAAGAAATGCCAAATGTAAAACCTATTTTAAAACCAAAAAAATATTCTTTTAACAACATTAAAGAAGCGGAAGTTTTTTCACAGAATTTGCCATTTGATGATGAAGGTTATGTTATTTATTATAAAAAACAACCGACTTTTAAAATTAAATCTCCTGCCTACGTTCAATCTCATTTAATGTCGGGTAGCGATAATATTCTTAAAGAATCTTCCACCATTAAACTTGTGTTTTTGAATGAGTTAGGAGAGTATTTAACATACTTTAAACAACATGCTGATGAAATGTTGTCTTACAAAATTGCAAAAGAACAAATGGTAAAAGATATTTTAACAGAATTCTTGGACTCCTATCAATTTAATCTTGAACAAAGACAATATGCTTTAATGATTAAGAATTTAGAGTTTAAAAACTTTCATTTTATCCTTAAACGTTATTTAGATGAAGAGTTGGAAAAATCTAACCTAACTTTTGATAAAAAACAACTACTTATTCATACTAAAATTGAAGAATGTTTGGCATCGTTAAGTGATAGAAAAGCTTATAGTTTATTAACCGACTATATGAATAAAAGAGGATTGGAGAGAAAACTTCTCTAGTTAATTAATAATTAAAAACACCGCTTTGAATCAATGCGGTGTTTTATTTTTAGTTTTTATTTATGCTCTCAAACTTTTTCTGAGTTTAAAACTTTAGAACATAACATATATGAAAAAAGAGAGTATGTTTTTTTATTCATACTCTCTAAATTTTCCTCTTAATTGTTTGTAAGAATATCTAATATCTTTTTAACATTTTTACAGGTTAATAGTCCATATTTATATTTTCTTACTCTTAAAACACCTTCACTATCCATTTTAACTTCTCTTTCAAAATCTTCATATTCTAGGAATCTATTATAATAAATTGTGAGTCCATTTCCGAAACGCCCACAATAATCTTTAACAAAAGGATACTCCCCATCTTCTACGGTAATATAACATTCACCTTCATCTGATAATATTTTTCTTTGCTCTTTTTCTGTTAAAATACCAGAAGAAATGACTTTATTTATAAATTCTATACTTTTACTGTCAAAATTTTTAGCACTTTCTACATCTTTTGTTTCTAGGTAGTGAAAAAGATCTTCCAACATCTTTTTTTCATTTTGACTTAAGATTATTAACAATTGTTTATTTGATAAAATTTCTTTAGAATTTAAAGCAAATTCATTTAAAAACAATTTCTTAACCTGTTTTGTTTTATCCACTCTAAATATAAAAAGACAAGAACAAAGAAATATAACAACAAATTCCACTAAAAAAGTTAATATATATTTTAAAATAGACACATCTTTAGTAAAAAATTGAGAAGCTGCTAATTCTATAATTAAAGCTATCAAAATTGAACTGAAAAAAACTTTTGGTAAATTTTCCACTTCATAATATTTATCTTTACCCCAAAAACTTATTTTACTTAAATTTATTTTTGAGTAATATATATTCTCAATAATTGATTCTGTTATTTCAGACATGTTTAAACCTCTTTATTTAAAATTAAATCGAAAACCATCTCCACCCCTTTTATGTTTAAAAAACTCTCTTTCTTCATTTTATATCTTCTATAAAAATTTTTTGCTTTTAAAAAATCCAACACTCCAATTTCTTCATTTTTAATAAAAATTAATTTTGACTCGCCAACTGCTTCTTTTATTTTATTTAAGTCTATATTTTTATTATTAAATGTAATTTTAAATTTATTGTTTTCTAATGCAGTTAAAACTTCTTTTAAAAATTCTTTTTCTTTCGTTGTTAATAATATGTTTATTCGTTTATCTTCTAAAAACAACTCTTTCGGCAATGCAAATAAATTGAAAAAACTTTTATCCTTTTTCTTGTATTTAAAAGTCTCAAATAGGAAATAGTATAAAATTGCTGTTATACATAAAAACGGAATAATATCTAAAGGCTGCAGTTGTTGATTGTTAAAAATAATAAATCCAATCGTTATTTGAAATGAAATCACCGAAACACAAAATACCATCCAGCATTTCCAAGATGTTTTTATCTTAAAATCGCTTTCCATTAAAAACTTGTCTTCAATTATTTTTTTAATTTTTAAAAATCTTTTTTTCATTATTTTCAATCCTATTAAGGAATAAAATTTTATCTTACTTTAAAAGGCGGTTCATTAAACTTTTTGACAAAATTATTCATAATCATTAAAACCTCTTTATCTTCAAAACCATATTCACACAATAATAGGGTAATATCGTATCTTCTACCTTCTAAAAAAGCTTTGCTTAATAATTTTTTCAATTTACCACAATTTACATATTGTCTATTAACAGCCATCACATGAAGTGTTTTTCGTCTCTCTTTTTTTACTTTAAAATGCTTCTCTAAAATCTTTTTTAATCTATCTCTATTTGAAAAGTATTTTAAATCAAAAACTTGTAATTTTTGTTCTTCAATAAAGTGTTTGTATTGCTTTTTCATATTTGTTAAATCTCTATTAAATTATTTTTTGTATTATTGATTATTAGTAACCCCGCCCTATTTTACAATAAGACGGGAAGGGTAGTATTAAAATAGTGTTTCGATTAAGTTTTTCATATCTTGAACACTGTTGTAAATAACATATTTCATAGAAATCCGCTCATCAACTTCCTGATCTTCACCAAACGCCCCTGTTATATAAGGCATTTCCCCTTCTTCGGTTGTTAAGTGTCCTAATGATTGTAGCTTCTCATATAATTCCGTATAACTTCTACAATCAAAATCAATCAGAGCAAATCTTTCCACATCTGTATTAGCAATAAATGCTTCACGACAAATAATTTCAAAAATTTCATCTTCTGTAAAATTTTTTTCTTTACCATTTTTAATGGTTGTGTAAACTTTTTTCATGCTTTTTCTCCTATATTTGTTTTTTTAAAACAGTTAAATTATAACATTTTAAATGCAAATGTCAATTGCCTTACAATACAAAAACCACCTTATTAAAAGCGGTTTTCTATATTTAACAGTTAATCAAAAATCATTCTATCATTAATCAACATTCTTAATATTATCTTCATATTATTTTGTGATAAATAACCATACTCACATTCTTTAAGTTTTTCTATCGGAGTTGGATTTTGTTTATTAGTAGCAAGGCAATATTCGCCATTAGGTTCTAACAATATAAACATCCCGTTTTTAATAATAGGGTATTCTAATAGTTCATACTTATTTACCAACTTAATTAAATCACTGTTACTTAAAGTAAGTGAAAGAGTGCTAACTATATCATTAAAATCCTGATATTCTCTTGTAGTTAAAAGTAATTTTAATTGAGTATTTGATAATATATTTTCTTTATCAATAGAGTAGTAATCATAAATATTTAATTCGTCTAACAATTTATTACACTCTTTTTCTTCCCTTAACAAAATACTTTTTTGTTTTAATTTTTCTCCAATTCTATATATTAGCAAAATAAATAAAACGCTTACTATTGAGAAAGTTATTTTATTTGAAAGATAACCATTTATATTTAAAAACATAAAGAAACTCAATGTAATAAGTATTGAAAAACATATTAAACCACTGTTTTTATTTTTATCTTCTGCTTCTTTAAATCTAACTTTTATATTCTTTCTATAAATATCAGCTAAAACTTTTGAAACTTTATTTACCCTTTCTTCTACTTCAATCATATAAAAACCACACTAAACCTTATTTTTATTTTACATGTTTTAAAAATATTTATAGATAAACATGATAACTCTAAATTTCATTTTTTATTTCAATAAAAGTATTGACTTTTATGTTATTTATAGTATAATTACAACCATAGACTTTTAATTCACTACCTTTTGGAGAAAATATGAAACAAGAATTTTTGCCTCATGGCATCGAACTTATTGAAAAAATTTCTGTTATTCTTAATAACAAATATTATGAAACCGCTAATAGAGTTATTAGAGTGAAGATTTTTGACAGCAACGGTAAATCACAACTCATCATTCTCTTAGGAGCTTATGTAATTTATACTCAAGACATTACGGAATATGAAAGAAAAGCGTTTTTAGAGTTAAGTTCAATTTCTCGAAAAGATGAAAGTCAAAGTTTTGAATCTAATTTAGATAATTTTTTATCCACTATTCCAAATGTAGCGGATTCTGATTTAAGAAATATTCCAGCCATTTTTCATATTCTATGTTCCACCCAAAGCTCCTCTGAACTTGATTTGGAAGTTCATGATAATGGTTTTACACTTTATGCGTTTGAAGATGTGAATTTAATCAACTTTGACGTTAAAATTAAAGCATTAAATAAATACTTTGATTTTTGTCGAAAATATAATTTGTTTAAATAATATTTTTACTATGTTTTCAAAATATTTTTACATTTTACTTTCCTAAAAAATTAAACCACCTAAAACAGGTGGTTTAATTTATTGAATACGTTTATTTAGATCGATTTATTTAGTTGTATTGTTTTTTTCTCCCACTATCTTTCCAAGCCCTTCAATAAACCCATCTAACTATTTATCTTTATTTGCATTCCCCTTATCATTTAAATTATCTAAATTATTTGAATTTAAAGCATTAAGTGCTTTAACTGCTTTATCAAAATTCTCTTTTTTCTTTTTATCTAAAAAACTTGTAATTAAATTTTTAATTTCATTTTTATAGAATACAATTTCTTGCTCTAAAGTTTTGTTACTCTCTTCAAGTGGCAATTCAACATACATATGTTGATTTTTCATATACCCTTTATAAAATTCCGATCCATTATAAAACTCGCTATCTGTGACGGTGTTTTTTATTTTTAATTTAACATTATTATTTAAAATAAATTCAAATGTTTCTGATGAATTAATATCTCCAATCGTTTTAACGTTTTTTCCTTGCATTAGATAATTTTTTATCATTGTATATAACTGATTTCCAAATGTAAGTTTTTCTCTTAACGAATCTTCTATAACAAAATTACCTTTTAGAATATTTTCATTATTTTTATCTGCAAATATATCTTTTCCAGTTACCGTTTTTAAAGAATTATTTTTATTTCGGTAAATTGATATTTTTTCATCGTAAAATTTTTCAATTAAAGTATATTCTTCTTTATTAAAATCAATATTACTCCATTTCTCCCCACCATCATCAACACAGGTTAAATAAATACCACCAAAATTTGAATCGTTAAAAAATAATTTAATATTACCGTCTGCACAATCTAAATGGTTAAAAAAGCTTAATTTAACAGATTTTTCTTTACTGTATTTATCCTTTTCAATTTTATACAGCACCCCATTAATAATAAAATTATCATTTTCATATCCATTAGCTTTAAATTTATAAAAATTATTATTTTTCCCTTCAACTACCGAAAGAAACTCTTTTTTATATTGTTCTTGATTTAAATTAGAATTATTTTTTAATTCCACATCTTGTTTAAGTTGATTTTCTACTTCTGTTTTTGAATTAGAATCACCAGACAATAAATACCACCCAGCTAAAATAACTAAAGACATTATTGATACAGATTTTTTATTAATAAAATTCATAATTTCCCTTAAAATTTTTTTTCAAAAATTATCACATTATTGTAATAATGTCAATCAAATTTGTGTATTATTAAATAACTACTCTTTAATTAAAGTCAATATGTTTTAATTAAAAAATAAAAAAGCTCAATAGTAATTATTGAGCTTTTAAAATAAGGTTATTTATTATTTTGATAAATGTTTAATAATCAAATCAAACATTTCATCAATGTTGAAATCAAAAGTTTTATTTTGATTATCAAACAAAACATCTTCAATCACAGCAAAAATAAGTCCATTTTCACCAATTGAAGGTTTTTTATTTATATTTAATTTAGCAAAACTTTCTTTAAACTCTTCGCCTTGTTTTAGTTTTTCTAAAATCTCTTTTTCACTAAGATTTTGAATTGCTGTTGGAATTTTGATTTCTGTTTCTGCTAAAGTATATCCATATAGGAATCCACCACCCTAATCGGAAGATTCTTCATAGGCATCATAACAAGAAATTTTTAAACTATCATTTACCTTGCAAAAATCAAAACCCAATGTTTCAAACAAAACATCTTCTGTTTTCTCACCTGCTAAGATTACAGCAATTTTAGGTGACTTTTTAAAATTTTCAATTTTTTTTAATTACGATGCTAATTTTCTTCTTCCTCTTTGTAGATTTATATTTAATAACAAACACCTAATGCTTGTTTAGATGTGAGTATTATAACATAATTAAGTTTACTGTCAATGCATTTTTAAGTTTAAACAAAAACTTTTTGTCAATTTGTTTGTTTTAGTTGTATTGACTTTTGTTTGGCTTCTGTTATAATACTAACACTTTTAACATACAACTTACACTAAAGGATAATGTTATGGATTTAAATAAAATTATTTTAGAAGTAAATAAAGAGTTGAATAAACACCTACACACATTGAAAAACTCTTATGAATCCTGTGATAGTCAAAAACTGGTTTTGTTATGTCTAAACAAAATAAAACCTATCATTAACTATAATGAGTTTAATGGGGAGATTTTTAACATTTGTTCACTAGAAAGTGAAGAGTATTTAAATTCAACTCAAAGAAACTATGGTTTTAATATTAAAATTGAAGATGTTGAGTTTTCAGGAATTATTGCTATTGAATCATGTGTTGATGAGCATAGTGGCTGTTTAATTATTCATGAAATTAAACTTCAAACATTATTGCCGACCAAAACTTTACAAAATAAAGTGAAAGATTTTATTTCACAAAACAATACATTAGCTTGCTTTCAAATTGCAACAGTTAATAGTTTAAAATAATATTATAAACTGTCTTTTAGGCAGTTTATTTACTTATTTTTAAGCGGTATTGACTTTTGTTTATTTGTAATATAATTAACTCACTAAAAACAATTAGGAGATTAAAATGACTGCATATTATTTCCCTGAAAATATTGAACTAAAAACCAAAAAAGTAATTTTAAATGGTAACACTTATGACACCACAGTTGGAATGTTGAAGGTTCGAGTTGTTAGAAATTATTTAGAAATTTTTGTAGGGGCAGAGTTAAAAACTAATTTAGTTTACGATCAATTTATCTCCAACAAAGATGATACTGCGATTGAAAAATTAAGAGACATTATCATTAATAATTCTGTCCCACATCTTAACACAGTTAAAATAGAAGGTGTTTTTAATGATTTAAACAAAATTATTGAAGACAGAGGTTTAAAATTAGAAACAATTTCACAAGAACTTCAAATTGTTCAGCAGCATCTTAAAACATTATTGCATGATACGGTGATTTGTTTTACTTCCAAAAACTTTCCAGATAATCCAAAGATTTTAATCGATCTCACAGAATTTCCTTCCACTATTCTTGATATTGATGCTAAAATTCAAGCTATAAATCACTTTCTTGATTTTTTCAGAAAATATGAAATTGTTTAATCATTAAAACCACTTTTATAGTGGTTTTTTTATTTATTTTTTAATATATGTATTGACTTTTATTCTGTTTACTGTATAATTCTTTTATCAAATGATTAAGGAGGATTTTAAAATGTCAGTATTTTTACCAGAAAATATTATTTTAAACACAAATAAAATTGTTTTAAATAACAAATTATTTCATACAACCGAACAAAATCTATATATTGAAATAACAAAGAAAACTTTTAACATTTTTATTGGTGAAGGCGTGGTTTATAAACAAAATATTGCAGCCAATTAAAAAACTTGGCGATATTATTACCGCCATTTCCAAAACAAATACTTTAGAAATGTTGTTAAATCAATTGTTAGAACGCCAAGTATTAGAAGCTTGTCAAATCTCACAAGACCTAAATATTGTCAAAAATGAATTTAAAACATTATTGCAAAATGAAGCAATTTGTTTTAATTATAGAGATTTTTCAAGTGATTCTAATATTTTATTCAGTCTTTCTGAGAAAAAAGCTCCTGTCTTTGACGTTGATGCTAAAATTCAAGCAATAAATTTAATCATCAATTTTTTTAAAAAATATAACGTTGTATAACATTAAAAACCACTGTAAAAGTGGTTTTTTATTTTTAAATTTGTATTGACATTTTGTTTTATTGAGATATAATAATCAATAAATTAAATGCTATAAATAAAGAGGTTTATTATGAAAGATTTAAAAATTTTAGCAAGCCAAAAACCAATCCCAACACGAAAATTTTCTATTAATGGAAAAGTATTCGAATCTTTATACTTCAACCATCTTTTATTTTGTTTAAAAGAAAACACATTAACTATTAACTCTTATTTTGAAAATTTAATTTCAATGGAAGAGATTTTAAATATTGAATTAAGCGATGATGAAAGAGCTATGTTTTCTCAACTTTGTTCTGTCAAAAACAATATGCTTTTAGATTTAGAAGAACGTTTAAGTAGTCAGAAAGTTAATTACCAAAATGTATTTAATGTGAAACATTCTATATTTTTAAGTTTGTTTCGTGATGAATTTGTTTTTGAAATTTCAATTAACAAAGAACTTCCAAACGATTGTGTAATCGATCTTAACTTTCTTCTAAAACATTTAGAAGAAGTTATTAATTTCTAATCGATAAACACCACTTTTATTAAAGTGGTGTTTTTTTAGTTTAATATAAATCCATTAATTCCAACTTGATTGTATTGACTTTAACCTAACTTATGTTATAATATCAACGTTTTATATCAAATACTGGAGAACCTATGAAAAACAAAAACTATCTAAATATAAGTTTACAATACATTATCCACCTTAACTGCAGTATTACCACCATTCAAGGTTTTTATCCTTTAAACTTTATTATTGAAGATGATAAATTTGAAGTCTCCACAGAAAATGAAAAGCTTTTTACAGGCGTTTTTTCTAACGTAGAAGAAAGAGCTTTGTTTTTAAACTTTTTTAAAAGCGTTGTTAATAGCTTTAAATATTCTTCAAAAAACTTAAAACCAAAAGTAAAAGGTTTTTTAAGTTTAGCTCGAAAAAATGATTTACGATTTGTGCCACCTGACAATTCTAACTCAAATAATGAAAAAGAACCTTATAAGATTTCATTTGAATTCAATAAAACATACAATGGAAAAATTATCAATTTAGATAGCTTAATCTATTTTTTACTCAACAACTTTGGAGTGGAAGAATATGATGAAGATGAATTTCCATTTTAAATTTATTTAACAAGAGAAGGAAATATATGAAAAGACAATTTTTCCATAAAGGGAAAACACAAGAAGTTGTTAATCGACAAATTTTAAAATCACCAATTTTACTTCTTTTATTTTCAGATTTTTTCGCCCTTTATTTAACTTTTATATTTTATTATTTAATTTTTAAATGATTTATTACTATAAAAGCAGGTTCTTTGAATTAAACCTGCTTTTATTTCTATTAACTCTTTAAAGCTGACATTTCCTTATCTTTATCATTTAGATTTCTAACAAAAATATCCATACCCGATGGTTTTTCAACCTTTTTTACTTCTCCTTCATATATAATGTGATAACCTAACGGACAACCATCAACAATAGCTTTTTTCAACTCTTTTACAGATGAACAAACATAAACATCTTGCCATTCTTCTCCCACATCATTAGCATAAATAACAAAACCACGAAACATACTTCACCTTCCTTTTTTAAAATTTTATTTTACTAATAAGAACACTAATAAGAATCAATGTTAATTTATTTATTGTTTTCCCATTGATTTTATTAACTTGGGAACATTATAACAGTTTTTAACATTAACTCAATAGTATTTTTGTTTAATTATTTTCGAATATGTATTGACTTGTTTGTTATAATATGGTAGAATGAACTCCAATAAATAACTAAATAGGAGATTAAAATGATTAACGAAGGATGGAATGGTTCACCATAAAAATAACAAAATAATTTTTTATAAAAAAACCACTATTAAAAGTGGTTTTTTATTTATTCAACATTTTATTATTTATTTTTAAATGTTATATAGTATTTTTTCTTTTATTCTCTTTTTTCAACTCTTCTTTTTTAGCTTCAATAATTGATATTTTAGATTTCTCGTAAATCGTTCCTGTAAAACCATAACATTGATTTGCTTCGTAATATCCTGTATTCATTACATCTTGCACAATAGGTTTTATTAAAGTTAATGGCACTTCAATATTTTTGAATTCAATATCAATTACCGATCCTGCTCCATTACAATAATCATAAAAACCACCTGATGCTTCTTGAATATTAAGTTTACTTTCCTTGATTAAAGAAAGATCTAATTTTGTTTTACTAAAAGATTCATCCCTAATTATATCTAATGCTATAATATCGCCTAACGGCATATCTGCTAAGAAAATTAGTGTGTTTGCATCATATCTACTCGCATTTTCAAGTTCTGAAATCAAACCAGCTGCAAATGATTTGTTTTTTTCTTTCCATTCATTAGTTTTCTTTTGACTTGCAAGAACGTCTAATGTTAATCCATATTTTTCTTCTAAAATTTCTTGAAATGCAGGTTTTTCTTCTCGTAAATCTTCAACATGTTCTGCTCTTTCTTTATCATCAATTTCTTGTGTTAAAAGCCCTAATAATCCTTCTCCACCTTTATATGAACCAAAAATATAGTTATTTAATAAACTATTATCTCCATTTTCTTCTTCATAATTAGAGCACACTAATGTTGAATGATAAGTAGTATCTAAAACATTTTCAACAATATCACTATAATCATTAAAAATCTCAATTGCTTTAGCGTTAGATACAAACTTTTCTGCCAAATCACCAAAATCATCTTCTTCTCTATCAAAAACAGTGTTAGTAAATTCTGCTAATTCTTTAATAAGATTGTTTATCTTATCTTCTTCTCCTTTTTCTCCTAACTTGTTGTAATAGTTAAGCAATTCAGCATATTCATTTACTTCTTCTTCAAATAACCAATTTTTTTCAGAGTAAGCTGCTTCATACACTTCATTTTTAATTTCATTTTTTATATCAGAATAAGTTAACGGTCCTTCTTTATCTTTTAAGTTATTTCTAACAACTTTTTCAATTTTATAAATTTCTTCTTCCGAAAAGAAACCTTCATAATTACCACTTAAATTTTCCGACATGTCATTTTTAAAATAATGAAAAACTCTTCCGTCTGCTTTATTTTCTTTCACTAACCAGCAATAACTATTTTCATATAATGACGCATAAAAATCTTTTATCGCAGGGTAGTTATCAAAATCTGTTATATTATCTAATTCTTCTCTTATTCTATTCGAACCGAAAAACTCTTTTAATTCTTTTTCCATTTTATTTTTATTCTCTGGCAACACTATGTTAATTATATCAAATTATACACTCAACTTTTTAGTTTTCATTATTTTTGATTAAAAGTATTGACATATTGTGTTGTTTAATGTTAAAATAAACCACTTTCTTAATTCTTATAAGGAATAATAACATGATTACGCACAAAACTTTCTGCTCAAGTGAAAAAGAATATAAAAACGTTATTATCAACAATAATAAATATAATAATGTTGGTGATTTCTCTTTTATTGAGCTTCAATTTTTTTCAACTTGCAATATTTATATTTATTCAGTTGGAGATGAAGAAGAACGCAAAATGATTGCTTCTGCTTTAATGGATAAAGCTCTTTTTGAAAGACTTCTTAAATCTAATTTAGAAGAAGATTTAGACTTCAAATCTGAACTTTCAAAAATTGGCTTATCTCTTTTATCAAAAAGTGCCATTTCATTTTCAAATAGTTTTTTACGCCTAACTTTTTCAGTTAACAAAAGAAGTCTTAATTTAGATTTATTGTTAGAATTGCTTGAACAATGTTAGAAATAAATCTCTTTATAAATAACTTCAACCATTAAGGAACTTTTATGCCTACTAATATCATTGAACTTAAAGAAGAATTGAAAAAATTTTTAGAAGAAAAGTTAGAATTATTAACAGAAGATTTAGCAAAACAGTTTGCTAATAATTTTGGAAAAGGAACGTTTATCGATCTGCCTGTAAACTACTTACTAGCGATTCAAAAAGAAACAAACTTTTTTCAATTAGATCCTAGTGGAGAATTTTGTCATTTTAATGGTAACTTACCTGCAGGAGAAAGTGAAGTTATTGAAACCTTTGGTTTTAAGATATTTTACAAAAACATTCCTTTTACTTTTTCTGTTAAAATGAAACATTATGCTAGTGATTGGGGAGTTGAATTTGATTATGTTTACTTAATTGAACTCCAAACAGAAGAAGAGTTAAAAGAAGAATTTGAAAAGCAATTTAGTGAAAATCCATTAACTGCTTATTTTGCACTCACACTCCGATAGAAATCTTTACCACCAATCATAAAAATGGTTGGTGGTTTTTTTGTTTTTAACTTAATTATTGTATTGACTTTTACTTGAACGTTTTGATATAATTACACCTACAAGATAAATATTTAAGGAGTATTTATGGATAATTTAAAAGTTTTAGTGACAAAAGAGGAAGAAGAGTCTCGTATCAGAAAACTTTCCATCAATGGAGAAGTTTTTGAATTTTTTTATTTCGATAGTTTGAAGCTTATTCTTGATTTAACCACCGACCTATTAACCATTACCCCTTATTTTGACAATTTTGTCTCAATGGGGGAAGTTTTGAGTATTGAATTAAGTGAAAATGAGAAAGTAAATTTCATAGTGATGTGTAATTACTATAATAACAAAATCACCCATCTTGAAGAACTTTTAAGCTCACAAAAAGTAAATGATAAAAAAGTATTTACTATTGACCGATGTTACAGCACTATCGGAAAACAAATTTCTAGTTTTTACATTGACATCAATGAAGAATTGGAAGACGAAAAAGTAATTGATTTAAATTTCATTCTGAAAAAACTTGAAAAAGTTATCAATCAATAATACTTTTTTCATTACAATACTAAATACCACGATTTTAAATTGTGGTATTTTTGTTTATAATTTTCACCAATTATTTTAAAAATTTAACCATTTTTTATTTAATAGTATTGACATTTTATCTTATTATAGTATAATTACTTTAAATTCTTAGCACTACTACATTTAAAGGATATTTTATTATGTTTAATGTTCAGCAAAAAAATGAATTACCAACCAAAAAAAGCTTCACTGTATTAACAGGCAGTATTCCTAAAAAAACATATTTTGATTACTTTGTTGGTAATTTTCAATGTGTTGATGCAAACAATAATCTTTGGTTTGAGTTTTATACAATTCATTTTGATAAATTAAAACCTATCAATACAAATGTTCTCTCATTATCAATTCCTGTTGAAGAACTAGATTTTTCAGCATCGGTCTTAAACAAAATTGAGCATTTGAAAAAAGGTTTTAATGAATTCAATTTATCTTTATCTTCCCATTATGAAGATAAAGAGCGTTTGGAAAAAGACTTAAAAAACACTTTTTCATCTAACTTATCATTCTTTTTTGATGAATCCCTTAACCTACAATATAACATCCATTTTCAACATGATGTTTGTTTGCAAGGTTTTGAAAGCGGTAAAACCTACAATCTAGAAGAATTGGCAATTAAATTGTCTTCTTATATGATAGGGTTTATGAAAAAATCTTAATCTTTTATCAATAAACATTCTGAATATGAATACTGTTTTTATTTATTCGGAATGTTTTGTTTTTACAAATATTAAACAAGTTAAAAATATAAGGCTTTTCCTATGAAAAATAAATCTTTTCTTTCTAATTGTATTAAAGTTTTTTTAGCAGGTGAAATTCGTAATATTGAAGATTTCTCTTTATTAAATCTTTCCATCAATGATAGTTCTAATAAATTTGAAATTTTTACTAACACTAGCTCTTTATTTGTTGGAGAATTCACTAACGATGCAGAAAAATTATCTGCATTAAACTTCCTTAAAGAATTAGAACAGCGTGATAGTAAATCTGAAAAAGTTAATGAGCTACTAAAATTAGCCTCCAATAACAATCTTTACTTTGTTGGTGAAAAATATCTTGAATTTGGTAATGCTAATATTTTTAAAAAACAATTCATTAAACCTAAAGGTGATGTAGTCATTAATCTTGATGAGTTTATTAATTGTATTATTAATGCTTTTGAAGTGAAAGTTGTATAAAAACTTTTCTTTTAATTCACTTAAAATTATTTATTTTTATAGAAGAAAAGTATTGACTTTTATTTTTATTCTGTTAGAATATCTTTGTTTGATGGTTAATTTAATTGGAGAAGAGATATGGAAAATTCAAAACGCAACATTAAAGTTAGATATAGCGGAACATACCCTTCTTTATGTTATGGTCGTTGGTATATTTCTGTTGATGGTATTTCTCTAACTTGTATTGGTTCTGATGATTATCAAGCAGATGATTTTCAAACATTCAATACCTACAGATTCGCAAATTTTGAAGAAGATAAAATATATACAGATGGTTTACATTTAGAAGAATGGATTAGAAAGTTAAAAACAGATGATATTAATGGTCTTTATGCTTCTCTAAATCGACATGGGATTAAAATCGATGATGAGCTTTTAACAGAGCTTTATTATAAAATTAGGGAGTTGGATTGGCGATCTGGTGAATGTGGTGGTTGCTTATAAAACCTTTTTAAAACCGTATAGAAATATACGGTTTTTTTATTAAATACTTTATTTTATGTGTTGACTTTTCTATGTTTTGCCTGTAATATACACTCATTAATTAAATTGCATAGGATTTAAAAATGGAATACGTTGTCGATGTAGAATACACAGGTTCTTTCCCTAATTATTGCTGTGGAAAATGGAATATTGTTGTAAATGGAATTCCTTTAACTGGAATCGGTGGTGGACATTTTAACACCGAAGGTTATTATACTGCTTATTCTTTTACAGAAGATTGGGATGAGGTAAGCTCCGAATATTCAGATGGGTTGGAGGAGCATGAGTGGATTGAAGAGCAGAAAAAAGAAGATCCAAATGGACTTCTCCAGTCATTAAAACGACACGGTTTTAAAATTACTAATGAGCTTCTTGAAGCACTTTACCACGAAATTCGCCTTTGCGACTGGCGGCACGGTCAATGTGGCGGTTGTTTATAAAGTTTCATTTAAACCGTATAGAAATATACGGTTTTTTTATTAAAAATTTTATTTTATGTATTGACTTTTCTACATTTTAATTGTAATATACACTCATTATCTACCTACTAGGAGTATTAAAATGTATTTAAATAAAAAAGTTCACTTAAAACCTGTTGAGTTTACCAATGTTATTCTGGCTGGATGCACTTTTAAAGTTGAGAAGTTTGACGAATTAAAAGTTAATTTAAACAGATACAACGGAACACTTTCCATTTATACTGTTAGAGAAAATAAATCTTGTTTAATTTTCTCTTGTGAATTGCTAGAAAATGATATTCAAAAACTATTAAACACTCAGTTTTTCTCTCGCTCAACAGAGCTAGAAAAAGATTTCTTTATTAAAGAAATTGAGCTTGATTTTAATATCGATGCAATTAATTTCTCATTAGTTTCAGGAATTGATAGATTCTTAATTGTTAAGGGAGAAAAGTATAGTGTTAATATTGATAACTTGCTTTTTAACCTTAAAGAAATGATTAAATAATTGAATCATTCCACCAATTTTAAAAACCTATAATTTTTATTATAGGTTTTTGTTTTTCCTATTGTGTTCTAATCCCTTTAATGTTATGCTGTCAATTATTAATTATTTTACTCCTTTAATTAAATCTTATGAAAACAATAAAACATAATATTTTTGGCGAAATTGTTAAACATCAAAATGTGGTTGTTTATAATCAGGAAGCTTTTAATTTACTTTGTAAAGAAGATTTGAGTATTTTAGAAGATAGACTTTATTCATCTTCTGATTTTGATGCTTGTTTTAACTTAAACTTTGAAACAATGATTGAAGATTTGATTTCTAATCTTTCGCAAGAAGATAAAGAAAATGAAGATGGAGATTTGTTTAAACGCTATCCAACTTTCAGAAATAATCAAAAAATAGCTCTCGCCATCACTTCACACGATCTAGAATTATTAAAACTTTTACAAAATGAAAGTGATGATATTAGAGTTTTCCTATTTAAAAACAAGGCAGCTATTTCACTTTTTGATGATCTCATTCAAAATATTAATCAATCTTATATGGATAAAGCAGTTTTAAGCGGTTTATTAAGTAAAGAGCAAATTGACTACTTAATCCAATACGGAGATTATGATTTAGTTTTATTTATTTCAGAACAGAAGGATTTAGAATTTAGCGAACAATCGTTAAAAACTTTATTAGAACATACCTCGAAAGATATTAGAATTAATGCTCTTAGCTTAAATGTAAAGGAAGAAAAACTTCTTTATACTGTTATGAACACAAACCTTTCTATTGAAGAAAGAGCGGAAGCCATTGTTAATCTACCAAATATTAGCAATGACCTTGCAGTAAAAATATTTTCAGAAGATAAGATTGAGCTTTTAAGAGCATTATCTAAAAATATTAACATCGATCATGAAACAATATTGAAACTTTATAAAACTTACGATAAAACAGAAGAGATTAGACGAAATCTTTTTCAAATTCAATATGAAAATATCATAGTTCCTTACGAACTTGTGAGAGAAGCTTCCTTAAACTTCTCTAAATCTATCTCATTACCTTTTATCAATAAATTTTTTGACTCACTAAAATTAGAAGATGTTGAAGTTTTAATAGGTAAAAAAGATACTGAAATACTTAGGTTAGTTAATAATAATTTAGAAAAAAGAATTGGTTTAAAACCACTTTTAAGCCTAAAATCAACCATTATTTTATTTCTATTTAAATTACTATCAAAACTTCGTTTAGAATATTTGGTTTTTGATCGTCTTTCACAATAACCTTTCCATCCCTATGATAGATTATATTATTGTAGGGATTTTTATTTAAAAACTTTTAAATATGTATTGACTTTTATATTTTTTCCTTTATAATAAAGACATTAAAATAATAAAGGACAGGTTTATGGAACAACTATAAAATCTTCTTACACAAATCAATCGCTTACTTTACCAACATAAAGAGAAATTATCTCAAACTCTTACAGAAGATAGTTCTGTTGAATTTGTCGTTTTATATTGTTTAGATAAAGTTAAACAGGAGTTTAATCTTAAAACTGATTTAAAATTAACAAAAATCTGTGTTTCTGACGGAGAATACCATCATTCCATTAAAACCTTTTACAGTTTTAAAATTAATGATGATATTACTGCTATTATTTATGCAGACGCTTACTATAATGATTACGAGCTTTTAAATATTGCAGAATTAAAAATAAGCTCTCTTATGTCAGGAAAAAATATTGAAAATAAAGCATTAGCTTTCTTAGAGAAAAATCAATTTCTTGCTTTTAGTCAGCTTTTTGTTATCAATAATCTATAAGATTTAACGAGTTTATTATGAAACATTTTTTAAACTCATATATATTTAAGCGAAAAATTTTTAATAAGGAGGAAATATGAAAGTTAAAAATTTCTTAGAAAGAACAATTAATGTAAATACTACCATCAACGGTGGTATTCGAACAGTTTCATTACCATTTTTTCAAAATGTTCATTTTAGAAAAACTAATCATTCACTCAGTTTAGCTTTAGGTGATACAGAAGTCGCTTTTATTGAGTTAACAAAAAATGAAGCTCTTAAAATTGAAGAGAAATTATCAAATCTTTCTAAAAATCAATCATTAGATATTGGAGAATGTTCTCTTGTTTTTTTAGATACAATTGAAAAACCGTATGAAACAGTTGTTATTATGCAGTGCCTTTATGATGGTTATGGTTTTGATTTAGATAAGGTTATTGAATATTTTTCTTTCTAATCAAATTTATAAAACTTTTTATAATACATAAAAAACCTTAGAGATATTTTTAAGGTTTTTTTTATTTTTTGAATATATGTATTGATTTTTACATTATTTTAGATATAATGAAAACCATTTAACTAATTCACAACTTTAAACTATTGGAGTGTTTTTATGAACTGTTTTTATATTTCACCACGCAGAGATTTCAGTAAAAGTTATGCTAAACAGCTTGATAGACAGATGGGGTTTCCACATTTTGATAGTATTAGAATCAATGTAGATCCACAGCAAGGATTGCGTTTTTATAGTGGTAAAGAAGATGGTGGATGGTTGTTTTTCCGAATTCCACTTACACTTCATATGGAAATTCAAATAGCCGAATTTCTTAGAAATTTATTACTTTTTCAGCAAAATAAGGAAATTAATTCAGAGTATCGTGAAATTATTGAAGACTTTTTAATAACTGAAAATTATCGTTTGCTTGCCGATGAAAAAACAATCACATCTGCAGTTAATTTCCATACTCAATGCAACGGTTATGATTACATTCTTTCTGTCGATAAAGACACTGACTTTTTAGATATAGATTATATTAACTGGATTTTGAAAAGAAAAGTGTTTTTGTAGAGTAAATAATTATTTTAAATAGGTGGTTTAAAATCACCTATTTTTTTATTTTATGTATTGACATTTATTGCGTTTCTTATATAATGTAATTGTATTTTGTTATTATCAAGGTGGAAAAAATGTTTTTTAACGAAAAAATCTTTATGGAATCAAATAAATGTTTTGATGTAATCTTATCAAATAAAGTTTTATATAACATTCCTGCGTTTGAAAGAGTGGTTGTTACATTGAATCCAAATTTAAAATCTTTATTCATCTTTATATTAAGAGAAGTTGAAGCAAGCGGAAAGCTAATTTATAGTTGTGATTTAACCAATTCACAAGTTAATAAATTAATTTCTACCCATTTCTTTAGTTCTAACGTTGAGAAAGACTTTATATGTAAAGATATTGAAATGGATTTTGATTTTGAAAATAAATCATTATTAGCAAATCTTCTTTATGAAACAACTCTTAAAGTTAAAAATGTTAACGACAAAACAGTGAATCTCAACACAATTTTAGCAGGTTTATCTTTATACGTTAAAGATTGTTAAATTGTTTATGGCTGTAATAATAAAAAAACCTTAAAAATATTTTTAAGGTTTTTTATTTTTAAATTATATATTGCTTTTAAATTAATTTGTGGTAATATATGATTATTGTTTAGCAAAACTCTTTATAAGTTAAGGTTTATATGAAAAAACTTGATTCAAAAACACTTTCTGATTTAATTAACCAAAACACTTCCGTTAAAAAAAACTTTTTATTTAACTCTTTTTTCGATCTACCTATTGGTTTTGAGGGGAAAATTATTCCAAATAAAACATTAGGAGATTTACAAGTTGATGTTTTTGTTAAAGAAAACGGACAAACCTTTATTACACTTTCTTTTAAAGGACAGGGAAATTTTTATAAACTAAATTTAACTGATATTTTAAACGAAATTCATTCAACCTCTATTGAGTGCAAAAATATTTGTAATAGAGAGTCAGTTAAAAACCTAGAGGAAAGAATTCTCACTCCTACTGGTAAAATTAAAAAGAATGTTGAAGAATACGATGTAAAAAGATATAAAGACCTTATTTCTTTACCAGAATTATCTGTTGATGAAGTGATGGCAGACGTTGAAAATCGTATTCGTTTTGCATTAAATTTCATCAATACAGACAATGAATTGTTTGAGTTATTAAAAGGCTTTAATTTCTCATTATACGTTGAAAAGAATGGCGTTTTTGAAAAACAACAGTTAGAAAAAAAAACAAACCAAACCGAGGCTTTTTTCGATTTTGTAAAGGAAAATACAGTTTTTCTTCAAGGACGATATAACTGTTTCTATGATAGAACAATTGATGATACTTATGAAGAAGAGAAAATAAATTTTAATTTTTCTCAAAAAATCTTTGTTTTAGAAGAATTAACAGAAGCTATTTATTATCGTTTAATCAATTCGGTAAATAATTTTTTAAAAGACTTATAAATTGATTTAACTTTGAATAAAAGAACTCTAAAAAGAGTTCTTTTATTTTTATAAAGTGCTTGCATTTAATTGGATTTTTATGTTATAATCACTTTAAATATTACACCACGGAGACTTATTGATTATGGTTAATTTTACAAAAGAATTTTTAAAAGAATGTGGCATCGAAGAAGTTTCTATTGAGCGATTTCAAGATATAGCAGTGGAAGAATTTAGAAAAACTTTCCAAAGTAACATTGAATGTGGTGGAAATAAGTTTGCCCCATTTATTTTAACGAAAATTTTATCTAAAGAGCAGTTTGCTCGCTTTATTCAAGATAACCCCGATTTTTCAAATTATGGCGATAGTTATGAATTTGATTGGAGTTCCATTGAAGATTTTGAAGAAGTTTCAAAACAATTATGTGAAGTTTATGTTTATAAAGTTGAAGAAGAGTTTTTCTTACTTTGTTTTTAATTAAAAATATTGAAACAATGTTGGTTTCTTATATTAATAAAAACTAATATTGTTTCCCCTTTCATATTAACTGTAAATTTGATTTTTTAATCGGAGTAAAAATGAATTGCAATATCGTATATAGACTTGCTGATGGTATCATTAATGAAGATACAATGGTTTATACAAAACAAGGTGAAAATTGGCTTTTAAACCATCGTATTCCAAAAGTTCGCATTTCTTCTGTTTTAGATAAACTAAAAGCAGAAGATATTGAATTTAAATATAATAATGATATTGTAGAAATTGTTGGCGACCTTAATTTATTAAAAATTAATATGTTGTTTAAACAAGCTATTATTGAAAAGCTTGAAAACAAAATCAACGATTTAATGCAGGAAAATAAACAATTACGTTTTCAAAACAATTCAAGACAAAAACATATTTAATTAATAGTGCCACTTTTATGTGGCATTTTTTAATTTAATTACATTTTATTTGTTTTTATGTATTGACTTTTATGTGTTTTGTAGTAAAATATATACAACTTAAAACGTTAATCGTAAGGGGAAAGGTATGTTTAAAGTTATTGAATCTGATAAGTTTTTTAGTGTTGATGTGTATGATGTTTATAAAGATGGTTTTTGTAAGTTCAATATGAATTTATATGGACTTACTTTTGAAACATTTATTGATCTTATCTCAAAAAATGATATTCCTCATGAAAAAGTTCAATATGCTGATGGAGATGCTTATGCGTTAGCACTTATTTTTGCAGATTATCAGTTGTTAAGAATTAAAGAATTAGTTAAACAGCATAGAATTGAGATATTAAAAGATCACATTCAACATCTACAAAAAGAACTTGCTAAAAGCACTCAAGAACTTTTATCTTTAATTGATTAATTTAAAAATATACCGTCTTACTTGTGTTTGGCGGTATATCTTCATATTCTAAATTAAGGATTTTTATGAAAAATAAAACTTTCCATCTATCATTAGGCAATAATGTTTGTGTTAAAATCAATAAACAATTTATTAATGTTCCTTATTTCAATACTATTCAAGTAAGAAAACAGCAAAATTGTTTTGAAATCTTCTTAGGGGAAAATTTAGCCTACTCTTTCTATTTTGAAACCGAAGAAGAAATAAATGGTTTTCATTTATTTACTCATATTTTACAGTCTGCTTTAAATAAACAGACTAGTGATTTTACAAGCAAGCAAAAGTTTTTAATCTCTGAACTATCTTATATGTCAAATAGTTCTTTAATTATTCAAAAAGTAGAAGTAGATAAAGTTGTTGTTTTTGAAGTTAAAGAATGTGAAAGATTTATTGATTTAGATTTTATTATAGATTTAATTCAAACATTTATTCTTACTTATATGTATTGACTTTTATCTCGTTTTTGATATAATATTTTTGTTGAATGAAACAATTTTTAAGGAAAATAATGATGCAAAATATTCAAGAAATTTTAGAAATTCAAACTGCAATTAACAAGCAGTTAAAAAGCGAAGTGGTTTCTATGAAACTTGATAGTCTTTGTCGAGTAGAACCTATTGCAGATCATATTATTCGCAAGGTTTTGAATAGTTTTTCTATTAAATTAACCAAAGACTCCAAACAGTTATTTATCGGTTTTGATGAAAGTAATGCTTTAAGTGGTAATGCAGAAGTTTACGGTTATACTGTTGAGCTTCAAAACAATGAAAAAGCGATTTTATTTTTCCATTTTGATTATCGTATTAATGAAGAAAAATTAAATATGAATATTTTTGATTTTAGCCTTAAAGAAATAAGAACGCTTAAAGCAATTGAAGAAGAAGCAGCAAGCATTTTAAGTAGAGAAAACAAACTGCTTAGTTTGAGCCGATTATGCTATTTTGATAAGTATAAGTAATTTCTTATAAAAACCGTCTTAAATGGCGGTTTTTATTTTTATCAACAAGACGTATAAATCTTAATAAATATATGACATACACCTCACATATCAATATGGAGATTTCTAGTATCAACGAATTTAGCCTACATAAGTAGGTCTGACAAATTCTCCTCTAAGAGTTGATGCCCCAACTCTATAAAATCATATTTTATTGTTTTTAATATAAAATACGTTTTTATTATAATGTTTTTTTTGTATTTCATTACAAGAAAAATTTTACATTAAGATACAAATATTTATTTTCTTCTAAGAAAACCTTATATCCACATAGCTAAAGCGAGGGGCTTTATGGTTTAATGGCGGTAATTTTAATTATTGTATTGACAAAATTTACGATTTTGTTATAATACAACTATTAACTCAATCTTTCATAACATCTTTTTAATAAGAATCATATATGAAAAACACTTAAGGTGTTGTGATTTTTATTTTTAAGAAATATTTATTTTTTAAACTATAAAGGATAATTTATCATGGAATTAAACATCCAAGCAAAACCAATCCCAGCTACATTACAATATTTAGATAAATTTTATTACTCTCCACATTCATTTGATGAAGTGCACATCTCTGTTGCAAATGAGAAAATTATAGTTAGCCTATCAAACAGTGGTGAGCAAACAGAAACTCAAATTGCTGAAGGTGTTTTGATGCAAGAAGAGTTTAATCACGTTTTAAAAGTGATCGAAAATATTAACTCTCTTAAATTAAGTCCAATTTTACTTCCAGATAACCAAGATGAAGCAAAATTATTTGAAGTTAATTTCTCAAAAACTTCTGTTCAATCTGATTGTCAAAAAGCAGAAGTTTGTTTTATTTTAAAATACGATTCAACAAAAGAAATCACAAATCTCTATAGATTTATCGATAATTTACTTCCTTAACTTATAAATAGAGCTAAAAACTAGCTCTATTTTTATTTGATAAACCTTTATTTTCATGATAAAATACTTAAAAATATTCTTTTTATCATATATGAAAAACCTCAAACACCGCTACCCTGAAAATAAAGAACTGTTAATAAAAATCAACAATCAAACATTTCATTCTCAACCTAAAACAATCTCATTTCAGATTTTAAATGATAACCAGTTTGAAGTGAGATTAGATGAGCAAGAAATTATTTTTACTGCTACGTTATCAAAAGAAGAGTTTTTATTTTTTAAAAACCTAAATCACTTTAATCAGAAAGAGCAACTTTTCCATCTTTGGAATCAAACAGACGAAGAATGGTGTCTTGAAGAAGCTAACCTTATTGCAGTAGAAGGCGACTTTTTGTTGTTTTCTCATACGTTAGAGAAAATATAATTTGATTGTGGTGGAGATTTTGAAGTTAAAAGTTTATTAGAAGAAAATTTAGTTCAAATTATTATTGAACCTGATTTTTGCTTATATGATGAAGAAGGAGTAGCTATTGTTGATATTGATAAGTTAATTTATCTGTTTACCCAACAACAGCTATTGTAATGTGTTTTTAGTTTACAAAAAAACTTTTTAATTAGATTATTATACAACATCTATATTTATATTTAATACTGGAGACAATATGAAAAATAATACAACAAATGTTGTTTTAACCAAAGATAATAAAGGTTTTTATCAAGCTTACTTAAAATTAGAAAGTGGTGAATTAAAAGCTATTGGAGAGATTAAATTTCTTCAATTTATTATTCCTGACGATTTCCTTGAAAATGGCTTTCAAGACGACTATCGTAACGATTTGGAAAAAGTATTAAAAGAGATTGAAGTTCCTTATACCGAAGTTGAAAAAGATACATTTTTAATTTCACAGGAAGATTATAAAAAACTTTCAATTAAACTCTATAATCGTGAAACTGAACGTCTTCAAAATAATATAGAATGTTCTAAACACCTTTATAACCATGCTTTTGCTTTTGGTTACGCCTCACTTCAATATCAGGCACATATAAAATACAATTTTCCTAATTTTAATTTTTAATAATTAAAGAATTTAAAAGACTTTATTAATAACAAGTAGAAGGTTAAAAACTCTACTTGTTTTATTCTATTCTTTTCTTTTAACAAAAATGGTGGAAAATAATTTCCACCATTTCATTTCGTTTATTTAATTAAAATATTTATCTTATATCAATGCAATTAAATGATTGTAGAACTAATAATAACTCAAACATTAAAAAATCTTTCGTATCAGTATTTTGTGTTAATTCTTTAATTAACTTTTCTGTTTTTTGAGCCATAAGCAAATAGTCATCTCTTTTAATTTCAGTTGTTACTCTTTTTTGTATCTCATTACTTTCCAACATTTTTATTTGTGTATTTAATTTTTTTCCATAAGTTGTCTTTCCATTTTTTATTAAATACAATAATTCAAACATTCCTACTGAATAATTTTCTAGATAAAATTGCTCTTTTAAATCTTGAAGTAGATCGCCTAACGTAATTTCATTTTTATTGTTATTTTCCTGATTTGATAAGCTTAAATAAAATTTATCTAAAAATTCCCTCTCATCCGCAGCCTCAAACTCACCTAGAAATAACACAGGATTTAATGCACATTTCAATAAAATTTTATTTATTGCCACAGAAAGTTCTGCTGTTTCTTTTACCTTTTCTCTTTCTTCGTAAGTTAGAGGGTTAAAATCAAAATAAATTGGATCGATTATTTTATCAAAATTCTTTACTATTTCATTAAAATCCAACAATAATTTTTTGTGTGGGGTTCTATACTCTTCTGGTAAAACTATTTTTGCAAAATCACCATCTAATTCTTTTGCTAACAAATAAACTTGAAACTTATTTTCATTATTAAAATGCAAAAACAATAATTTACACAATTCTTCTTTTTTATGATTAGTTATAATTAAAAATTGTGTGGAATAGTCAAATCCCTTCATTAAACCAACACCACTATTGTTTATATGTTGCTTTAATCTTGTTAAGAAAAATTGTTTATTTACATCTATTCCAATTTTATTATAATCCCAGTCACTATTTTTATAAGGACTTAATATTTTCTCCACACTTCTTTCAATTCTTACTGTTAAATCCTCGTCTTTATATTTAATAGCATTAGCAATTATTTTTGATAAACTGACTAAATTTAATCTTCCTTTATTTTTAAAGTCTATTTTTAGTTTTTTATTCATATTTATAACTTTACCTTTAAGTTAAAATTTTGCTTATACTTTTTTTCTTATTTTATCATGAAGAATGTTATGTGTCAATGATTGTTTTTAAATTAGTTTTGGTTGTAGTATTGACTTTTGTTTTACATTTGATATAATAATATCCATATTATATTAATTAACGTAATAATTATATTGAGAATTTTTAATATGAAAAACATTACCCCAATCTTTTTACCCGAAAATACTATTCAAGTTAAATTATGTGGAAACATTATTAACGTTCCTAATTTGAAAAACATTGAAATTCTTGTTTCAGACGAAGTTTTTGATGTTTATTTAAATTCAAACCTTGCTTTACAAGCAGATTTGGAAAAAGGTGATAGATTGAAATTTAATGATTTCATTAAAGCTATTGGCAATAATGAGGAAAATGAATTACAAAGCAAGGTTTCTAATACCATTATGTCAGATTGTGGTGGTAAACTTGTTTTTCTTTCTGATTTTTTTGTTGTTGGTAAGAGTTTTTCAAAGGCTTATATGCTTGTTAAATCTGCTGATATTATTGATTTAGATAAAATCGTTTCCGAAATTCAATCGCTTATTTCTTCAAAATAAATTTTCTTTTATAAAAAAACCATCGGTTATAAATACTGATGGTTTTTTTATAGATATTTTAAATTGTTGGTATTGACTTATTGTGTTATTTTGATATAATACCTTCACTTTCTTAGTTAAAGCGATAATCTTTTAATAGGTTTTGTGTAGATTGTAATCACTTAAAATATTTGCTTTGTGTGGCAATTATACATAAAAATTTTTTAACTAAACTTACAAGTTTGAATTATATAGAAGGGTAAAATTATGGAAAAATTTATTAAGAAAATCAATTCTTTCATTAAAAATAAAGAATACAGCTTTTGCTTGCAGGGAGCGGATTTGGTAGAAGCATTGGATTTACCTTTTAACAAAAATATTTTGCCTACAATTTACTTTTATCGTGATGAAATTAATCGTGAATTACCTATTAAACATTACTCCTTATCCAATGTTGGTTCTTGTAATGATAGTAATAATATTCATGAAACGCTGAAAATTATTAAAGAACAACATGATTATTTCTTATTACTTTTATCATTCATTCCGTTTATTGAAAATTGTTTTAATAACGGTATTGAAATTACTGAAACTCATTTGATGATTTTCCGTGATTTGGTTAAGAAATAAAATCGCCCGAACAAGTTTTAAAAATTGAATAATTCTACAATCCACTGTTTTTATAATGGTGGATTTTTTTTATTTTTTAAAAAATATTAATTTAAAATTAGTTATTCTAAATAAAACGATCCCTATGAAAGTTATTCACTCTCCTATTTTTGGCGATGTTGCCATTTATAAAAACTTTGTTGTTCACACAAATAAAAAAAAATTTATTTTTAAAATTAATTCTCCAAGAGACTTAATTGATTTTGGAGTCACTATTGTTTATTCTGAAATTAATGATTTTATGCGTAAAAACGAGGATAATTCATTCAACAGTCTTAAATTAAGACGTTATATAGATAACCTTCAAAAAGAATTAGATGAAAATCAAGATAAGGATATTTATCAAGCAGATGAGATTTTAAACTTAACAGAAATTGAGAAAATATTGCTTGCAGTAGGTTCAACAGATTTACAAACCTTAACAAGATTGATGAATGAACCTGCAAACATTAAGATCTTTCTATTTCGAAATTCTAATGCTGCACCTTTGTTTAAAACATTATTTTTTGATTTATTAAAAGAAAATAAAGACACTCTTGTTTCAGAATTTATTCTTACAACAAATCGCTTTAAATTGATTAATTTTAAACATTTTGGAACCGCTATTACATCAGAACAAGCGAGAGAACTGTTTTACTTATGTGATGATAATGAGGTTAAATTTTATTTAGGAATTTTATTTAATTTTGAACAAGTTGATGAAGAATTTTTTAAAACTCTTATTTTTAACAAAGATTCAAAAATGAGATATTTAGGATACACTCTTGATGGTAAAAGAATTGATAAATTTTTAATAAAATCTTTCTTTAATGAAGAATTGCCGATAGATGAAAGAGATTATATTCTTGGTTGTATTAAAAATAAACCTAAAGAAGTTATAGATTATATTTTCAATCAAAATAACTTTGCTTTTTATATAAATTTAGCAAGAGATACTAATTTAGATGGAGAAACTGTTGCCAATCTCTATCAAATATATGATAAAACAGGTAAGGTTATGGAAGTTTTATTTTATAATCAATACGAAAACCCTAATATTCCCGATTTTTTCGCAATAGAAGGCTTTAATCTTCTGGATAAAGCTTATCGTTATCAACGAGAGCTATTTCTTTTAAATCATTTTGATAAAATAGATAAAGAAACATTAAATAAAATCATCGCAGAGAAAAAAGTTAATTTAATTAGAGTTATTGTAGAACAATTGAAAAAACATCCAGAGAAAAAAGATTTATTAAATTGGTTTTCAAAGATAATTATTTATTCAAAAATTTATAATTTTTTCTAATTGCTACAATTAAATTAACAAAATAATGTATTTAAATAGGTGGTTTTTAAACTTTACCACCTATTTTTTTTATTTTTTAAAACTATATTTTGATCCTACTTTTATAAATTTATTGCCAATCTCATTAATTAGAAATATTTAGAATTTTTATGGCTTCCATAATATTTATCTAACAACAAATTAAGTTTAATTTTAAATTAATTTTTTATGTTGGTTTTGTTATAACTTTATATTCTTAATTTATTTAGATCACATTACCATGGATTCTTTTGATAAAAAACTTAACAAATTTAACCTCATCCACCTGTCAAAAGATTAGATTTATGAAAAATTATCATTAATTCTTGATGAGTTAAACTCAAAGTTAGAATTAATAATTGAAGCTGAAAAATGTTTTTTCGCTATTTATTAATAAAATCATTTATCAAATAATATTAGACAATATAATTGTATATACAAAAAAGGTGCTACTTTTACTGTAACACCTTTTTATTATTGTTTTATTATGAGAATTTAATAATACTCATCATTCTTAATATTAAAAGTAGATTTAAGAAACCGTAATCTTGCTCTTCTTTTTTCACTTTATTTTCTAGCGATGCGATGAAATTTTCAAGATTTTCTTTCATTATCTCTTCTTCATCTTCTTCTTTTATTGATAATGAATTGATTAAATTTAAATTCTCTTTAATTTTATCTCTTACATTATCTCTTAATTGATAGCTATCATTAATTTGATAAAGAGCTTTTTCAAGAGTTTCTAATTTATTATTATCTTCTAACAACTTAGCAATTTTATCTTCATTGTTTGTTACTTTTCTATCAGTAAAGATAATTGGTTTATTTAATTGTCTGTCATAAATTGTTTTTGAATTTCCAAGTAAATAACATAATTCAAATAAACGGAGTGCATTTCTGTTTAAATTGAAATGTTTAGTAAACTCCTCTAATACCAATCCAAAAGAAACTTCTTTGTTAGCTTGAATCTCTTTATTTTCATAAATTGAGAAAAGTTTTTCATAAACCTTTCTTACTTCTTCTGTTTTAAATTCACCTAAAAATAAACTTGGTTTTTTAGCGAATTTCAAAAGCGGTGCAACAATCATGTCTTTAAACCATTCATGATCGACCGTATAATAATCATTAATTTTAACTTCTTCTAAAAGTTTTGTTTCAAAATTATAGTTGTTTAAAATTAATGGTAAGAAGCGGAAGCTTTTAATTTTTGCTTCATTGGTAAATACACTACCTTTTAATCTTTCTCTATAATTACGTGGGATAAATACTTTTTTATCAAAGTTTTGTTCTTCCACTTCTTTACTATTTACAGATAAATAAACATGAAACATATCTTTTTCTTCAAAAAAGACGAAAGTTATATCACATAAATATTTACCTTTTGCAGTTTGTAAACGTAAGCTTTGTTCTTTTAGCTTATCAGTAAAATCCAATATTTCTCGCTTCTCTCTCATTAACAAAACCTGCTCACCTAACTCTGATAAAAATTCAGGCATTACTTGTTTAAACTCTGAAATATCACCAACATCAAGTAAATGGTCTTTATCCATTCTTTCTTTTTGGAAAAATGTAGGTTTTGAATAAAGAGAATTTACCATCACTTCTCTTAATGTAGTATGTTTTAAAGTATTTAATCTTACAAAGAAGCAGTTTGAAGCAATTTTTACTTCTTTTTGTGCACTTTGGAAGTATTTTAAAAAAGAGTGTGGTAGTAACATAACATTTTTCTCCTATCGCTTTAATTCTTAACTAAGGTTTTATTCCTTAGTAACTTGATTGTATTCTACCAATTTTTATAATTGATGTCAATACATTGTTTAAACTTTTAACTATTATAAACCATTACTCTTTATTTCTTTTAATTGAATTACAAGTTGTTTATTGAGAATGGTTGTTGTTCTTGTTTTATCAAATAAATTTATGGTGATAGTTTTAAACTTACAACTATTAATTAATAGAAAATATTTTACCTATTATGTTAAAGGTTAAAATTAAAAACCGCCATTATAAAATAGCGGTTTATACTCGATATTAAGATACTATTTAAATTGTTATAAAGTCTTAACAAATTGATTAAATTTCTCTTCTAACAATTCGGTTAATCTTCCTAAACAGTATGTTAGATTTATTTTAAATCCATTAATAAATACAGAGTAACTGCCTTTAATTAAAGGCGTAGAAACTGCTAATTGATTTTCAAAATCTAAAAAAATTTTAAACTCTTTATCTCTTTCTAAAAATAAGGAAAACTCATATGTGAAATCATTATTTTTCGCAATAAAAGAGTTTATTTTGTTAAAAAACTCTAAATTATCAATCTCAATTACTTTTATAGTTGTAGGCTTAGGTTCGTAAAAACCATAAACCGTATGCTGATTATAAACATTAAATGCAAGTTTAAGCTTATTATCACTTTGATATGTTAACTCTAATGATAAATGAGTGAAATATGTTTTTTGCTCAACGCCATCTTTTAAAATAATATTAAAAAAAGCTGGCTCTGGCATAGATAAAAAATTTGCTTTACTCATGTTAATACCTCTTCTGCCAATTAAGTATGCAAACATATTAACATAAAGATGTTGTATTGTCAATTTTGAAGTGAGTTTTATTTTATGGTTAAAACAAAGTTTCTCATTTAATTTTTATTATTAACCCACTACTCTTTTTTCTCTCAATAAAACTGCAACTCTTTTATTGAGAATGATTATTAAAAACACTTGACCTTTGTTTTACGTCAAGGTTATAATTTAGATAATTTTATTAAACTAATTGGTTATGCTATGTTTATATTAAAACTCTCGAACGTTAATGAAGAATTTGATGTTGATAATCTTACTTTTTCAATTCTAACTGCAGGCAATCAACATCCCTTTAATTTCACTATGGAAAACCGCTCATTCAAGCCTTTTTCATTAGATAAATTACTTGAATCACTTAAACCTCACGGTTCTTTTGAATGTTTTGATAAGCTCGAACAAAACCCTCAAAATATTATTCATTTTATGCTTAAACAGTTAAATATTGAAAGCCAAAATAAAGATAAAGCAATCATAATAAATACCTTAGAAAAAGAAGGTGACGTTGCGGTTTTTATTGACAAAAAATATTTGGATTTAATTTCTCAAACATTAAACTCTCTTTAAAGCTTCCACTCTTTTTTCAATATAAATACGAGAAGCATAAGCTTTTATAACATATTATGTGGAAATAAACAGACTGTCGCCTTTATTCGCAGTCTGTTTTTGTTTTATGGAGGCATTTAATTATGTATCCTTTTATAAACTCTGTAATATACTAACATAGACTTACATAGAAGTGCATATACTTGTATAGATTTATATATGTTTTACCGTAAGGAAATGAAGTTTAAGGAATATAGTTGTTATTGGAAACTTAATATACTCCTCATGTTACTATGATACCATAGAATTTCAATAAGTCAATCTTTTTATTTGAAAATTTTATTAACGAAAATTACTGCAGATTAATATAGATTGGTATAGATTTACATAGATACTCTTAATTTTTACAATTACGCTTCAAACTTATTTTACCAATATTACCTTTAAACCACTTATCATTTAAAATGTATTGACTTTATTTTAAGGTGTGATATACTCCTCTACTATATAAATCTTATTAATAAGTTAATTGGAAATAAAATGTCTTTCGAAAAAATTGAATCAAACAACAAGTATCACTTAAACAATTTATTTCAATATGATAGTAAAAATGTTGAAGATAAAACAACATTGGTAAAAGTAAACAATCAATTAATTTCTGTATATAAGATTGATCGCATTAAAATTTCCAGTGCCTTAAATAGAGTTTGGTTGTCTTTAATCTATAAAGATATTGAAGATGAAAAAGATATTTTTTTATTTCAGCATAAAAACAATAGTCAACAAAATTTTGATGATTTTATTCAATCTTGCATTAATTACATTAATAAAGATAAAGCAAAACATTCATTCCACAATTCTTTAAAGCAATTAATGTTAAAAGAAGATGTAGAAAACAAAACTCATAAATTATATTTGACCTACGCACAAAACAAACCAACAGATGAGGAAGTAGCTTCTCGTTGTTATTGTTGTTATACAGATGAAGATAATGATTTGAGTTTTGTTGAATTTGAATTGCAAAGCAATTTTGTAGATATTGATTATTTTATCAAAACCTTTCAACAAAAATTTTTAAGATTTTCTTCAAATAATTGTTTCCAATAAACAAAATAGCCACTTAATTTAAAACATACCATAGGAGTGTATATGACTACAAAAAATCTTTTTAATTGAACATGAAAATTCTTTTCTTGGTTATCAAGCTTTTAAAGAAGTTTCAGGTAAAATGCAATTTATTTGTGATTTAGAATTTTTAGAACCTCTTGAAATTATTGAGACCTATGATGAAGAAAATGAAACGTTAATTTTAAATTATTACATTCCTTTATTAAATGCTCTTGAGCGTTCTTCTATTGAATTTGAAATTAAAGATAAACATACTTTTATTATTGCAGAAGAAAATCTTGATAAATTGTTAAAGTATCTTTATAAAGCGAAAGTTAGTCAATTGGAAAAAACTGCAACAGAATATCGAAAAAAGCAGAAGCTTATATTGAAAAAGCAGAAGAATGTGAACGTGAAATATCAGAGATGATTATTTAATTTTAATAAAACAGACAGTTTAAATTAATTGTCTGTTTTTTATTTCTATTTTCTACTCAAACACTACACCTGTTTTATTTTTGTCTTTTTTAATTTGTTTTTTACTTCGCATTATATTAAACGCTGTTTGTATATACAGTATTTAACTCTTCTCTATTAATTTCTCCTCATAAAATTGATTTATAAATATTGTTTTCTACAAAAATATTTTTGTTTAAAAATAATTTGACTTTTCGACAATGTTGTGAGAAAATATGTTATAGTGGAAAAGCTTTATTTTATTTATTTTGTAAATCTTAATTTTAATTATTGACTTTCTAAACCTTATATGAGATAATTTCAACAGTTAGAAATACAATATATATTTCAATTACAATTTTTATAAATACGCTAGGATTTTTTATGGAAAATATTTCATACCAACTTAAAACTAAAAAGTTTTGTTACGCTAAATTAAATTCAAAAATGTTTGTTTTAGAACCTTTTGATGAAATCAGAATTTCAAGAAAACATGGGGTTTTTCAAATTAAAATTAACGATCAAAATATTGTTTTTACTTCAACACTTTCCAATGAAGAAATTAAAAAACTTAATTGTTTTGTTGAAACTATCCTTAATAACGATGAAAAACTTCTAAACATTTTTAAAAATGAAAAACAAACATTTTCTATCAAAAAACACACATTGGTTTTTTCAGAAGAAAGTGGTTTTTCATTTTGGTTAAAATTAGAAAATTATGAAGATTTTATTGATTTTGATTTAATTATTGAAACAATTAATAGCAAAATACTTAATTAGTTTTTTCTTAATAGATTTATAAAAAAGTAAAAACAAAACCACAATAAACTTCAAAGTAAAAAGATAGAGAATTATACAACCCTCTATCTTTTCATCTATCAACCTTCTTTATTTAATTGAAGTTTTATTAAACTATTTTTTATTTCCTGCAACAAACCTTCAAACATTTTGAACGCTTCTTTTTTATAAATCTCTTTTGGATCTTTTCCACTATACCCACTTAAATGAACGCTGTTTCTTAAATGTTCTAAATTATTTAAATGCTCAATCCAAAGATAATCTAAAAGTTGTAATACAAAATATTTTGATACAATCTCTTTATCATAAATGTAATTTTTAATTAATAAATCTATTAATTCATTTTTTACTTTTTCTACCTCTCCATTATTTTGATTTAAGATGTTTATCTTTTCAATTTTCTGCTTAAATGTTTCATCTAACTTTTCTATATTTTTAAAATTTTCTAAAAATTTATTAAATCTATTTTTAAATTCTACTTCAATCTCATTTTCATTAAATTCATAATAATTTTCAATATTAAAAATGTCGTTCAAACCATCTTTTATAAAATTTATTACTAAATCTTTAATTAAATTATCAATAGAAATTTCATCTTTTAATATTTCATCTCTATACGAATAAAAAACATCAGACTGTTGCTCTACAACTTTTGAATATTCAATATTATTTTTACGTTGTTCAAAATGAAATTCCTCTATTTTCATTTGAAGTTTATTAATTTGTTTGTTAAATATTGAATTTGATATTTCAATATCTTCATTATTATTAATTGACTTAGCTAATTGAATTGTTTTTTCTATACCAAAAGGCTTCCAAATAGAATCTTCAAGAGAAACGAAGAAAATACTCTCCCCAACATCCCCCTGCCTACCACTTCTACCTCTTAATTGGTTATCAACTCTTCTACTTTCATTATGTCCTAAACTGATTACAAGCAACCCACCTAGATTTTTAACCTTATTATGTTGGTTTTCAGTTTGCTCTTTAATTTTTTTACCTTTAGTGGTTTTATACTGGTTACTATGATAGATATTATTCATTAATTCTTCTAATTGCTTACTGTTATTACCCCCTAAAATAATATCAGTTCCACGACCAGCCATATTTGTTGCTAAAGTTATAGAACCAAGCTCTCCTGCTTTTGCAATTATCTCTGCTTCTTGTGAGTGATTTTTTGCATTAAGCATATTGTGAGGTAAATTATGTTTTTTTAATAATTTTGAATAGTATTCATTCTCTTCCACTGAGTTAGTTCCGATTAAAATCGGCTGACCTGTCTTATGTTTTTCTATTAAAAATTTAATAAACTCTTCATCTCTAACTTTTGAAGAAGTAAATATTCTATCTAATCTATCTTTTCTAATAATTTTCTTATTTGTTGGAATAACATACGTCTCTAAACCGTAAACATAATTCAATTCTTGCTCTTCTGTAATTGCAGTTCCTGTCATTCCACATAACATTTCATATCCATTAAAATAATGTTGTAATGTAGTTGTTGCCACTGTTTTAGATTCTTCTGTTATCTCTAAATTTTCTTTTGCTTCTATTGCTTGATGTAGCCCTTTCGACCATTTTTGGCTTTTACTAACCCTTCCTGTCATTTCGTTAATAATGAAAACTTTTCCATTTTCTACTAAATAATCTTTATCTTTTTCATAAGCATATTCTGCCTTTGCAGCAGTTTGAATTGCATCGAATAATATTAAGTTTTCAGGAGAAAATAATTCTTTTTCATCTTTAATTACTTTTAATTCAATTAATTTATCAGTAATTTTATTCATACCTCTTTCGGTAAAAATGATTTCTTTATTTTTTAAATCCAACTGAAAATCACCTTCTTCTCTATCTTTTTTATTTTGAAGAATTTTCTCTTGATTTGAATAAATTCTTCCTACCTCAAATCCTTGAACTACATTTTTTGCTAAATAAAATAATACTTCTTCATTAGAATTATTTGGTTGAGATATAATTAATGGAGTTCTTGCCTCATCTATTAAAATAGAATCTGCTTCATCAATAATTGCGAAAAATCTTTCTTTTATGAGAATGTCTTCTAAATCAAAAGCAGAACGATCTCTTAAAAAATCAAAACCAAAATTATGACTTGTTCCATAAACCACATCCTTTTCATACTGTTCCTTTTTATTTTCAAAAGTGTTGCAACCAACTGTTACCCCCAACCTTTTAAATATCTTTTCAACTGTTTCGCTATCACGTTGAGCTAGGTAGTTATTTGCAGTAACAACATGTATTTGATGACCTGTTAATGATTGAATGTATGTAGGAATTGTTGCAATAAAAGTCTTACCCTCTCCTGTTTTTATCTCAGCAATATTTGAATAACTTAAAACTAAACCTCCTAATAATTGAACATCATATAACTCAACGTTATACTCTCTTTTTATTACTTCTTTAAGTAATGCAACAGCAGTAATAAAAGTATTTTCTCTATCTAATAGTTCAATAAATGTTTCTTTTGTAGATAATCCTTTCTTTTTATTTTTTTCAAAAAAATTATTCAGCTTTTCTATTATTTCAGTTTTTAATAAGAGTGATTTTTTTAATATTTCTTCATCTGTTAAGCGGTCTAATGCAGAGTATTCTTTATTTATTAAAACTATTTTTTTATGAAGTTTGTTTAAAAACTTATTTTTCACGCTGATTAATGAAGTTAATTTTTTTAAGTTAAATGACATATAAAATTAATTTTTTATTACACACTAATACTAATTAAGATAATGGTTTTAAGTGGTTTTGTAAATAAATAATGGAAAAATAGTGTAAAAAAAATCATTTCAAAATCAGCTTTTTTATTTATTTTTTATTCAATATTTTTTTTCTAGTTTTGATTAAAATCTCTTAATATATATAAAGGTATTAGCTTATTTTCTAATATAATGAGAGAAAAAGAAATTGAAAAAATAAGTCAAACTAACGACAGTTTTATTGAACAAGAGTATTTAAAAGATAAAAAAGTAGAACAAATTATTGAAGCAGTAGCAAGTGATCGATACGGTATAATAGAAGAACTATCTAAATCTGTTTCGTTATCTTCCGTATATGAAGGAACTACTCCATTAGCAATAGCAACACAATTAAATAAAAAAGAAATGATTGATTTTTTGATAAAACATGGAGCTAGTGTCTCTACTATTTTTGATAAAAAAGATGTGAGTTGGATAGCTCTAAGTTTAGGTAATAATGAGTTGTTAAAATATTATTTAACATTAGGTGCATTAGTTAATTTTGTTTATGAAGGAAAAAATAGATTAATTGAAGCGGTTGAATTAAGTAATGTTGAGGCAGTTAGAATTCTACTTAATTTTGGTGTTAATGTGGATTATAAAGATACAGAAGGAAGAACAGCATTACATTACAATTTAAGAAAAAGTCCTTACACCCAAAAAGATAAAGAAATTACTGCTTTATTGTTGGCTGTTGATTTAGAACTTAATGAATTAGATAACTTAAACATTCCTGCATATGGTTATTTAGATAGTTTATATGACATTAGAGACTTAACAGATATAAATGCTTTAAAACCACTCCCCCCCTCAAAACAAGATATTGTTAAGCAAGTTAAGCAGGTTGATAAACCAAAAGATACTATCATTAGAAAATATAAAGATGTCGTCGTAGATCGTGTTCAACGTCCTAAATCTTTTAAGAGTTATTATATGCCTAAACTATCTCCTAAAAAGAAATAATAAAATAAAAAAACCTCTCTTAAATGAGAGGTTTTTTACGATTAAACTATTTTTAGAATTGGTAAGAATAACCTGCTCCAAAATTAGCTTTACTTTGAGAGTTAATACCAGTTGATATTTTAATAATATGTTTACCATTATCAGCCGCTCTTGAATAACCTACTGCAACTGCTGTTTGGCTACCATATCCACCAACCCCAACTCCTAATGTTGATTTTCCAGGTAAAAATACCTGTGGAATATTTGCAATAGCTGTAACTCCTGCTATTCCTGCATCAGATCTTTTACGATTTTTATTAACTTTATTATCTAAGTCATTTAATCTCTGATTAAATTGATTTCCCTGTGCTCTTAATTGTCTAACATTAACCGCATCGGTTGCATTTATACCGTCAGCAAGATTTTTAATACGATTTTCATTCATATTAATACCATCTTGATTAATTGTAGGACCACCATTATTAATTGTTACACTATCAACTTGAATGTCTTTATTTAAACCAACTACAACTTCACCTTTATCATTTGTTGAGGTTTTTATATTTTTACCATCACCTTTTATTGTTAACGGTTCTTGTAATGATTTACGTTCATAAGTTTTACCATCATCAGTTTTACTAATTACTCCTACAACATCGATAACATAATTGTTTTCATTTTTATTAACAGTTACGCCTTTTCCACCATTAATATTTGTTGCTTTTACTGTCGAAGCAATATTACCATCTTGATCGAAAAACAATCCTTCACCAAGTTTGGCAGTAACTTTATAATTAGTCGTTCCATTTTCATTTTTAGTTTCAACTAAGTTTATACCAGATTCTTTTTCTGTCGATAAAGTATTTTGTGTATTTGTATCAACAATACCTTTTACTGTTGAAGCAATATTACCATTTTCATCAAAAGTTAAACCTTCACCAAGTTTAGCAGCAACTTTATAGTTAGTTGTTCCATTCTCATTTTTAGTTTCAATTAAACTTATACCAGAATTTCCCTCTGTTGATACAGTATTTTGAGTATTTGTATCAACACTCTCTTTTACAGTTGAAATTATGTTGCCATCTTTATCGATAGCTAAACCTTGCCCAACTTTAGCAGAAACCTTATAGTTTGTTGTTCCGTTTTCGTTTTTAGTTTCAACTAAACTTATGCCAGAATTTCCTTCTGTCGATAAAGTGTTTTGTGTATTTGTATCAATAGTTTCTTTTGCGGTTGAAATTATGTTACCATCTTCATCAATCGCTAAACCTTTTCCAACTTTAGCAGAAACCTTATAGTTTGTTGTTCCATTTTCATTTCTAGTTTCAACTAAACTTATGCCAGAATTTCCTTCTGTTGATAAAGTATTTTGTGTATTAGTATCAACTAAATCTTTTTTACCTTCTTCTTGTTTAGGAATTACTGCATTTATGGTAAATGTATTTGTTTCTTGATTTTCTTCTATATTTATATTATTCCCTGCAATCAATTTGGTTTTTATCAAGTTTACAACTTCACTTGAAATATCTGCAACAGAAGGTTTTTTCTTAACTTCTTCAACTAAAGCGTATAATTGAGAACCATTAATTGCATCTGTTGAAGTGTCTGAAATACGTCCAGCAGCAACATTCACTATTTGTCTCTCTGCACCAAGATCTCCAATGGACATAGTTGCGATTGGATTAGTTCCTGCAAAACTATAAACATTATCTTTTATAGTTATATCTCTTACACCTTCAGCCCTTTTAACTTTTGACTCATTACCTAATACAATAGCATTTTCGTAACCTTCACCAATCTCAATTCCATTACCAACAACTGTTGTATATCCAGATTTTACAGTGTTTCCATTACCGACAACATTAGCCATAGTAGCATTTTTAACTACGTTATTACCACCTATTGCAGTAGAGAAATTTGAGTTTTCTACCGTTATATCAGACCCTAACGCTATAACAGTTGGCTTTTAACATCATTTCTCTGCCCTGCAACAGTGTTTGTTATCCCTTCAATTGTATTCCCATTACCTATAGCAATATTATTAGTAGAACCTTCTGTTTTGAATGAATTAACAATATTTTCAAACTCTTCTCCATTTTTAACTATTTTTGCTAATTCAGCTTCTAGAGCCTCTTTTTTAACCCTATATTCTTTTTCAACCTCAGTTAAACTTTTTTCATACCAAGATTCATCTTCTAATTCTGGAACATTATGTTTTCTATATTCAACATCTTCATCCTGCTGCCAAGTATATTTTATATCTTCAAAAAGACGTTCAAATTTTTCTAATTTGTTCTTTTTATTTTTTAATAATTCTGAATTTTCAATATATTTTTCAATATTATTTTTATATAATTCTAAATTGGATTTTGTTCTTTCTAAATTTTCTTTTGTTATAATATTGTTTGAACCATAAATTTGATTACCACCACCTGTTACAAGATTTTCATGACCAATAGAGGTTGAAGTATTTGAAACCATCAAGTTATTAATCCCTTCTAAAATATTTTTATTACCTTGAACAGTAACCTCTTTACCTTTGATGATATTATCTTTACTACCAACCCCAAGCATTAACCCAAATTTATCGCCTTGATATTTTCTTGCATTTACAAGATTTCCACCTTTCCAAGCTACATCATTAGTAGTTACTCCAAACCCACCTGAAACCATGGTATTATTTTCTATTCCTATCTTTGAATCTGTTTCTGCATAAGATTGAGAAGAAAATAAAGACAACATTAAAGCACTAGCCAAAATGCTCATGTTTAAACCTTTTTTATTTCCTTTAGCTAATTCGGAAACAACAGTTTCTACACCATTTTTATTTCTCATTGTTTTAAATATTTTATTCATATCTTTTTTTCTTTATTGATAATATTTTCATTCTAAAAAAGAAAAACACATAGAGCAAGGATTTTACCTTGCTCTATGATAAATTTAATTGAATTTTTGAGTGTTTAAAATAATATTTTTATTTTCAACATTTACTTTTTCTTTAATCGCTTCTCTCTCTTTTATTTCTAAGAAAGTTTGATTAAATTCTTTTTCTACAAAAATATTCCAACTATCATTAAAAGGATTGTTATCATATTTTTCTGTAAGTAAATTAAAAATATCCTCCGCTTTCTTTTTTAACTCTACTTTTTCTTTAAAGCCTATTTCTTCATTTACTAACTCTTTTGTTAATTTAATTAAGAAAGAAAAGCTATTTTCATCAAAAAAGTTTTCTCCTTTATATTGAGGATATTTTTTTTCAATTATACTATTAAATCTTGATAATAAACCATCAACCACTTCTTCGCTTAAATTTACATTTTCATTTCTATCTAAAACATCACTGATAAAATCAATTGCTTGTAATTTAATTACTAAAAGTAAATTTTCTTGTTTTTTATTAAAAAATTTTACAATATTATCTTCTAAATTATTTTCTAAATATTCATTCCAATTAATTAAATCATTTTTGTTTTCACTTAAATAAAGCTCATCTGATTTTTTGAAAGCCTCATAAACTCCGATAAAAACATTCTTTAACAGCCCTTTATCAGTTAATGATTTTTTATCTATATTCTGAGAAGATTTGTTAAAAAATTTACGTCTTTTAAGATTATTTAATTTTTCTTCACTTTTTAAAAATAACGTTTTTTGTTTTTTATATTGTTTTAAAAAATTAAATAACCATTCTTGCAAAACTGTAATCTTAACATTGTTTGAATTTTTATTATTTTGTTTTTTTACTTCTTCTAAGTAATTAATATAATTTTCAATATTATTATCTTCTACTAATTTATAGTTGCTTTCTAAATTATTAATATCAGTTGATTTTAGAAAATAATCGTAAGCTTCTTGCTCTTTAACTATTCTATTTTGCTCCATTTTAATTTTAACTTGATATTCTTCAAAATCTTCATATTGATTTCCACTTTTATTATTAGTTTTTCCAATAGTCCTAACAATAGGTTTTGGTATATCATCTGGATCTAAAAATACAACATGAAATTCTTTTTTATCTTCTATTAATTTTTTAGGAGTAAAATCATCTCTAATAAAACCTGCTAAATTTAATTTTTTTGACAAGAGTTTATTAAATCTTAAAAGATCTTCTGTTGTATTAAAAAAATCATTAGAAAATATATTAATCCAATCAATTAACCCTTTCTCTTTATAAACTTGATAATAATGATCTGCTACTTTATATAACAATTTTTTAAACGCAAACTTATCATTAAAATCTAAATTCAGTTCATCATCAGAAGCAAAATCTGCTACTTTCATTTCATAATCAGGAGATTGCTCAATTAAATCAGCAATTCTTTTAATAGTTACATTTACTCCTGATTTATTCACCACATCAAAACCATCGAGAGACTTTTTAACTTCTACAAAAACTTTATTCTTATAAGAATCGGTATTTAATAATTCTATTTTTCTTAACCTATTTCCACTAGAGCAATTATATCCAATATTTACCTGATAAATGTAACCCCCGTCTTTTTGCTCTCCTTCTCTATCTTTAAGAGTTGTTGCATAACTCTTTGCCTCTTCTGTATTTGTTGTAAAATAAACACCAGAGACAACTTGTGCTTGATAAGCAAGACTTATACTTTTATCATTAAATTCAGAAAATTCCATAGAAGAACCATGAAATAATTCAATTTTTTCACTATCAAACATTACGTTAATCTTATATAACACTTTCTTTTATAATTTTACATAAAAATATTTGACTACTTTTATTAATTAATTTTTATATAAGAAAAAGACATAAAAGAATGTTTTATGCCTTTTAATCTTTATATTTTTTGAAAATCTCTTTTTTTACATTCACTTATATTTTCTTTAATTTTATCTTTAACTTCTTTTTCAATCATCATACAACTAACTTGCTCTTGAAAGTTCTTGTTAACATATTCTATCCAATTTTTACAATCCTCTTTTTCTTTACTTTTTAAACGCCAGAAAAGTTTATTTTGATTATTAAAATCAATTAAAAAATCAAATTCTTCCTCTAATGCATGTTGAAGTTTTTCGTTTAAAATAGTTAAAAACACAAACTCTTCAAATCTAATTTCGTAATCTATTTTATTTTCAACTTCTGTTTTTAACTTATTTTTAAAATCTATAAAAATATCATTAATATTAATAGGATCTTTTTTTCCTTCTCCCATAAAATGTAAATCATTTCTATATTTTATATAAAGCAAAGCTTTTTGATATATAGTTTTGTTTGGATTTGAGTTTTTAATTGCTTGTTGATTAATTTTCTCACAATTTATATCAAATTGTTTTTGAATTTGATTTTTTATTTCTTCCATTTTTCTTTAAAATCTCGATAATACTTATATATTAAGAATAAAACCATTCTCTCAATTAAAAATAAAAATGTGGAATAAAAATATCATTCCACATCTTTTCAAGTTTTAAATTAAACCCTTGTTTTGCATTTCTTTTTTAACGTATGTGTAGAAAACCGTCCCCACAACCATGCCAGGAACACCATACAAATGTTCAAAAACAAATAATATTATTAAAATCTCCCAAGTTTTAGTTTTTGTGTGAGAGCCTATTATTTTTGCGTTTAAAAAATATTCTAGTTTATGAATAACAATTAAAAATATTAAAGAAGCCACCGCTACTTTAATTGAAACCCCTAAACTTAATACTACAATAATTGTATTTGATATTAAATTACCTATAACAGGCAACAATCCAAACAAAAAGGTTAAAACAATTATAGTGTGCTGAAATGGTAAATTTATATCAAAAATTGGTAATAATAAATAAACATAAACTCCTGTTAAGATAGAATTTACAAAAGATATTTTTATTTGTGCTAAAAACACATCTTCAAAAGAATCTTTAAATAACATTATTCTTTCTGATAAAATATCTGTAAAAACAGTTTTTTCTTTATTTTTGTGATTTTGTTCAAATAAAAATAACACCCCCAATATAAAACCAATAACTATATAAACAAGAAACATTACACTTTTTGTGCCAAACGTTTGAATCTGCCATAAGTTTTGTTTTAGAAAATCAAGAGATTGTGTTTTTAACTCACTTACATTATCTGGCAAATATTGATAGATAAAACTAGGAATTAAATTGTTTTCTTTTTGAATCTCTAAAATGCTATTAAGTTTTAAAGACATTTCTTTCAAATTATCAGGAGAGAAAAAATGTGCTAACCATAACCCCAAAACACTTAGCCCTAATAAAATTAAACTTCCAACTATTGTTACTGATATAAATTGAAATATTTTTTCACGTTTATCGTTATGATAAAATAGTTTATGCCCTATTTTTTTCAAATTTTTATTTAAATTGTCTAACAACACATATGTTAAAGTTGCAGTAAAACATAACGTAACAAAATGAAACTGTAATATTAAAAATAATGATATTGCCATAAAAATATAGGCAGATACATAATAATTTTTTTGTTGTTTTTCTATCAAAATATTTTTCCTTTTTAGATATATATCAATAGTTATAAAATACTTTCTTATGATCTTTTTTCCAAAAGTGAATATTAATTTTCATAATATTTTAATATATCAGTTAAAAACAGTTTATATTATGACAAAAGTAAAAATACAAGAAAGAGAAGAGTTTCAATATACTTTTCAAATAACAAATTTTATTAATTTTAATGTAGATTTTTACACATTAAGCAGTAATTCTCATCCAGACTTCTCTACTTCAGCAGATTTGTTTTATAAAAATAAAACAGACTATGAAAGATGTGGGCAGTGTCAAGATGAAGTTTTACCAAAAAATAGCTTGGCTATGGAATTTTATCAAAAATTTGATAAATATCATTTAACAAATTTAACAACAGAACAGTATAATGAAATTGTTAAAGAAATTGAAAAATTAAAAGAAAGATATAATTTTATTTGTAAAAAAGAAAGCGAAATGCCTTTAAATAATTTTAACTTTAATTTTAAAGAGGCGGTAGAATTGTCAAAACTACCATTAAAATATAAAAACAAACAAAATTTAGAAGAAGAAAATAGTGTTAAAAATGAAGTTTACCAACTCCTTGAAAAAGAAGGTTTAAATAATAAAAACAAAACTTATGATAAACCTTCATTAAAATAATAAAACGGATAGTGGATAGTTTATCCATTTAATCTATAAAATAATAAGAAGCATACATAAAAACACTTCTTATTATTTTTTTATATTTAAAAATATTTAAATATTTATTGATTATTATATTTTACTTTTAATTTACCTCTGTTTTGCTCTACGTTAGTTATAGCACGAGATAAATCTCCATTATCATAATTACCATCAGCAATATTTTTAATTTGTTCATCCTGAACTTTTTCCCAAGGTGGGATTTGTTTTTCTGGATCTGACAATGGAGGAACTATGTTAACTTTTTGGTAACAAGCGTTCCAAAGCTTTTCCCTCATTTGATAAGCCCACTCTTCATTAGTTCCATCTCTACCTTGCAATATAGTAATACTTCTACCTTTTAGATAATCTTTTAATAAAAAGTAATCCATAGTATCAGTTCCCCATATTAATTCTGGAATTTTAATCAACTCTTCCCTTTTTTCAGGAGATAATGAGTTTAAATAGTCTGGCATACTAAGATACTCTTCATTTAATCCTTGTATCGCTCTTTTAGTGTAGTAATACCAAGAATATAACCAAGTTTCTGCAGTTGGAACTAAATAAACAGGAGTCTTACTTAAATTTTTCATATCTTTAAATTGATTATCTAATATAGCAGGATAACCAGTTCCCAATTTTGCTCTTCCAAATTCATCGTATCTTTCTCTAATTACGCCGTTAACGTCCCTAGCTAAAAAACGTGGCTCATGATATTTTCCTTCCTCCCATATATAACCTTTAACGTTATAATTTAAAAAGTCCACAAACTCTTGACCACCTAAATGATTTTCTGAAATAAATTCTAATTTAGCTTTTAAATTAATTAGCATTGTATTATCTTTTTCTGGAATAAATTTTATCTCTTTAGGTTCATTGACAATATAATCTTCCAACTCATTGTTCTGTTTATCATCCTCTTCATTTTCAAATTTAAAGTTTTCTGACAATCCAAATATTCCTCTAAACATACTTTTACTTGTTCCAGTAATAACTCTTTCTTTTCTATATTCTGGTTCAAATTCTTCTTGTTTAGTTTCTCTTTTAATTTCTTCTAAAATATCATCAATAAGACTACTTCCTCCCTCCTCTTTTCTTAACTCATTCATAGCCTTTTTAATTTCATTTTCTTCTTCCTCTTGAGTAAAGATCGGACGATAAACACTTTCACCTTGTTTAAAAGCGTTATGCTTAACCTCTTCTTCTGGAATAAAAGCAGTTTCAGTAATTTTAGTTAAACTTTCATCATCCATTAATGCACCTAAATCAATTAAAGGATAACGAACACTAACTTTTTCACGATAATGAATTTTATCTCCTTCTTCAATCTGGTAGTCTTCTGGTAAACCATTATATTGTAGAACTTGTTTTTTATATTTTTGAAAGTCTTCATTCATTTCCAAAGCATTTTGCTCAATTTTAGCAACTTTTTCTGGCTCAACAACATAAGAACCTACTGTTTTTTCATGGATATATAAATTTTGCCACCATTTGTTACGATTAGTTTGGCTTAAAACATCTTCAGCTTCTACGAACAAATAATTAGAATCGTAATCTTGCAAATTATCAGAAAGAGAAGCAGGTTTGATGTCATACAATTCTCTTTCCAATTCAGTCTCATTTTTTCTTCTACTTTGCTCAATTGTTAATGTATTTGTTTTTTTCACATAGTCATAAGCAGTTTCATTTTGCTGATCTTTACCTGCTTCTTTAGCCATTAGCTTTAACATATCCATTCTTGAAAATAGCTTTCTAATATCACTTGAAAAAATTTGCTCTTCTCCATCCTGAACTGTTTTTACTAAATCTCTTCTACCTCTATCTAAAAGAAGTCTTCTTATCAATTCATTCTCATTAATATAAAGAGCAATATCTTGCTTATGTCTTGATATTCCTACATAAAATAATCTAAAATTCATAGACATATTTGAATGTTCGCTTGGATTAACTGAAAAATACATAAAAGATTGGTTGTGAGTTTGTCCCTGAGAACCATAAATTGTTGTAGCATAAGCATGATTTAAAGGCAATGCACCACTTTGAAGATGTTCGTTTGTATTTAATTTTAACCTTACCTTTTTCTCTGCTATTTCTGCATCAATATATACGTCATAACCGCCATTTGGTGAAGGCATAACTTTTTTAATTTCTCCCACCGTTCTATTAAAAGCCCCAACTCTAATTGGTTCTTTATTTTCCAAGTCAAAATCATTTTCATCTTTAGGTATGGCATAACAAGGCATTTGTTTATAGTTGGCTCTTAATACAACCTGATCTCCTTTTGCAAATTTAGCTCTCCATTTTTTAGGACTTGCTTCATCACCATTTGATACCGTCATATCAATTTCCAACCCTTCTATTTTACCTAATTTTCTATTGTATTCTCTTATCATTTCATTAATTTCAACTGCCTGATTATTTGTTGAAGTTAATACAATAGCACTACGTTTAGGATGAGCTAATTTATAAGATAAATAATTTTGAACCAACAAAGTTTTAGTTGCTTCATGATCGTGTGCAAAATGTATATTTTCTTGTTGCAGCATAGTATAAATAGCCTGTCCACTTCTTCTTTGTGAGGACAATTCTACCATTTTTCGCTGACTTTCTTGCTCCTGTCTTCTGATTTGCTTGATTACAGCAGAACCTATTTGTTCCTCTAATGTTTTAAACATACCACCAGCATTAACAGGTAACAACTGCAAAGCATCTCCTGTTAATACTACTTTTACAATAATATTATTTTGATGTGCTTCATAAGCTGCAGATAAAATATGAGACATATGTTTAGTTCCTATCAATCCTGCCTCATCCACTAACAATAATGTATCTCGTTTAAAAATAACATCTCTTGTTTTACTTGCAGATAAATAACGTCTTGAAAATGCCTCTATCGCCTCAACATCATCAATTCCTGCAGAACCAGAAAGAACGTTTGCAGCGTTCCAAGATAATGCTAAACCTTTAATATCAAAACCTCTATCTTTAAATGATTCTTTAATTGCTTTTGCAGTAAAAGATTTACCTGCTCCTGCCTTACCTTGATATATACTCACCATTGGATTTCCATAACAAACATGAAGAACTGCATCTTTTTGTTCCTCTGAAATCGTTGGCATTGTTGCAAGCCATTTGTTTACAATATCTTCTGAAACCACATAGTCTTCGGATCTATGTTTTGCAGTAGTAAAACATTTTGTTTCAGCTTCTAAATTTTCCTTTGTGGTAAAACCGCCTCTCAAAATATCTTCTTCTTTTTCAGAGTTTGTTAATGATTGAATATAACCACCCCTAGCTTCTTTTTCAACCATAATCTGAATCATATCTTGAACGTTGTCTTTTTTCTTCCAACGCTCATTTGTTTGAACATATTTTCTATTTACTTGATTTTTAATTTGAGATAATGTAAATACTGAATTATTTGAAGATATAGATTTTATTGTTGAATTAATCCAATGTCTTATCTGATCTGTTTCTATCTCAGTAAATTGACTTTGAATTTCTTCTGGGGTTAACATTTTCATATTTATTTTTAAAAACAAAAAAACTTACTACTTTTTAAATTGTAATAAGTTTTTTCTTGATTTTTATTGTTATTTCAAACAATTGAAAGATTAGAGTTTAAATGAATTTTTGTTATTATGTTTTTTAACAAAATTGTTATCTTCACTAAAAGAAACACTTGCTTTTTGATAAATTTCATCGGAAAAATATTTCATATCTTCAACCGCTACTAACTGATTACCTTTATCTTCTTTTAAAACAATGTTTGCAGATAAAACTGGTAAACTAATTTCTTCAAGATTAAAATCAAATTTACCCAATGTTTTATTAGTTGGATTAGCGAATCCTGTTAATACATTTTTAAAATCAAATCTTATATTTTCTGGATCAAAATTAATTCCTTCTTTCATTTCATTTACCACCTCTAGTGTTTTTTGTAATAAAATATCATTTAATGAAAGATTAGCAATTAAAGCGTATTTAACATCTGTTTCTTTTTTATTTCCCCAATGTTTAATTTTTTCTTTTAAATCAATAACCTCTTCTTTTTTACTGTCTCTAAACAACTCTTCCTTAATTAATTCAGCAGGAGAAAAATATATTGTTGCATTAAATTTTTCATTTTTTAATGTTTTAACTGCTTCTTGAACTGAATAAGACACCGCAAAAAATTCTGTTGAAATTAAATTATCAAAAATATCATCTTTATCTTCCGTAACATCTTTATATAAAGTAGGATTATATTGTTTTAACTCAATACTTAATTGTTTAAGCTCATCTTCACTTAAACCATTTAAAAAATCTTCATAAATATATGATTCATCCTTTAAATTATAATTTTTACTTGTATAATCCAACATAGTATCTGTTAAATGATTATCTATAACTTTTTGTAAATCTGACAAACCAACATCTTCTTTATTGTTAAGTTGAAGTTCTAAAATTGTTCTATATAAACTATTTTTATTTACAAAAATATTAAAATTATCTTCATTTAATTTAGGATTTACCTTAATTTCTTCAATAAAACAAATTTCACCTTTTACTTTATCACCTATTTTATACTCACTTGCCTCTACTCTATCAAATTGCGGAAGAAAACCATTAAATAGTTTAGAAAGTAATGGGAAATTTTGTATTTTTTTATATTCTAACGATTCTTCGTATTTTACTGTTGCCATTTTATAATAACCATATATGTTTTTTAATCATTTATTAAATTATATGGTTTTCTTTTTGTAAAAACGCATTTTACAACAAAGGCGACCTAATTAGATCGCCTTTATCTCAAAAAAATTATTTTTTCACTTCAACCCTACTTTTTAAGCCACTGATAACTTGTCCTGTATTCTCATTTATCATTGCTACTATTACATTTCCGTCAAGTATTTTAGACATTATCTCAACCTGTTTTTTAGATATTTTTTTAGAGATTAATATATCCTTATAATTTTTCCCTGATTTACTATATTCAAAAACAAAGCCTAAAACCTGCTCACTAACACTTAATAAAATTCTATTAAGATCTAAGACATTAATGTTTAGATTTTGATGTATCTCTTTTTCTGAAAGTAAAATGCCAGCCTTATACTCATTAACATCCATTGGATTATTAGAGTTAATCTCAACATTTAAAATCATTTGCTCTAGTTTTATTTTTCGTCTTTCTTTCTGACCCATTTTATTAATACCTTTTTATCCGTAACGGAAAGATTTTGGTAAAGTTATTTCATATCTTTTTATATTAAAAGGGTTTTTTAGATTTTTTTCAATTCATTTTTATCGAAAAAATCAATGGAACAATCAAATTTTTGATTGTATTATATTTTTAACTTTTACCTCTTGCAAAATTATGATAATGAGCAGGAATTAAATTAGTTAAATTATTTGCTACCGCCCAATTGTAAACTGCTTTTGGATCAAGATGAAAATCCTCTGTAATACCCTGCATTTCCCTTAATTTATATTTGGAAAATTCATTTAAATAATAATTATTCATTTGATTGAAAAAACTATTTACATCTGTAATAGTTGAAACTCCTTCCTCTATCTCTTTAATATGATGTTCACAAACTGGAACAAAATTATAATTTGTTTTATTTAAAGGATTTTCAAAAAAAGTAGGTTTTGATGAACAACCGTCAACAATACATTTTTTATCTAATAAAAATTTCTTATATTCTTCTATCGTGCCGAGTTTACTTATCACTTTAAAATTACGATAAAAACCATTCATCCTTAAAACATTATCAGCCTGTTCATAAACTTGCTGTTGTTTTTCAAGAGCTTTTAATTCTTTAGGAGTTAATTTAAACACTTCTTTAGATAAATCAGGTTCTTCTGTCTCAATTTCACTCAATAAAGCATTTTCCTCTGCTAATTGGACCTGAACAAACACTAATGAATTATTATATTCTGTTTTATTTAATTCATTAATTGCATCTGCGTTTCCACCATCTTCACCAAAGAATTTTGCAGTCAAACCTGAAACAGAACTGGTAGGACGATGGATTTTACCAATAAATTGAACGATTTTCGGAAATTTCTCTTCATTATCCTCGACATATTTTAATAATTTCCCATTCTTATCTTTTATAGACCAGATTGTGATTTTTACAGGAACATTTTGAAATTTGGTTAAGTTTAAAGCAGTAATGGTATCTGAATCTTCTCCATTTTCACCAAAAATATTTGCCATCATTCCACTTTTACCATCCAATCCTTTTGCAGGTTTAGAGTGTTGTAAAAAACCAACAAAACCGCCCAAAACTTCACCTACTTGATATTCGTCATAAATTGTTTTCTTTCTATTTTTTACTGCTTCCATAATTTTTTCTAAAAATATATTCTGTTCTTAACACTACCACACGTTTTTATAAAAATCAATATCTTTTTAATCTATTACATAACTTGTTATAGAAAATTGATTAAACTTATCTTGTTTTTTTTCTCCAATAATATATTTTATTGCTCCTATAATCGATGTTGGAGTTGTTTTTCTCTCCTTAATCTTTCTTAAAGCATCAAATACATCTAACATAGATTCTTCTTTTAATAATTTTGCTATTTGTGCATTTGCTTTTTTCAAATCCACCCCTTCATTCATAAGCATTTGTTGAAGATCATGCCAAGTATTTTTACTCTCTTCCCAATTTAGTGCTTTTTGCAGTTTTGATTTATCTAAAAGAAGCGAACTATCATAATTAATTAATTCAATAAAATTTACGTCATCATCCAACAATGCGTTATCGCTAAGAGGTGCTCTATCACTATTAGAATTAATTTCATCGCAACTTTTATTTTCTTTTTTATTTAGCGGTAAATCTTCTATAACCGACTTACCTTCTTCAATGTCATTTACCACCCTTTCTTTTAACCTTTCTCTTATACCTTCAATATCCAATTCTTCAACGTATTTTTTAACAATTTCTTCAAAATCTTTGAAAACATAACCGTTTTTTACACGTTTAATATTTAACATCGCAGTTTTAATAAAAAGATAAGGATCTAAACCGTTTTCATAAAAAGCTTCTAAAATCTTTTCTTTTTGACAATAATTCCAAGCTTCCTCATAAAAAAAATCTGCCTCTTTTTTATCTTTAGCTTGAAAACCAAGTTTTTTTGACTTGTTTTTATCTAATAATGTTATAAAAAAACACTTGTTAATAATGTTTTGGAATATAAAATCCTCTGTTTGATAGTAAAGGTTAAAAATCTCTTTGTAATTTAAATTAACTAATAATGATTCTATTACCTCTTTATGTATTACTCCGTTGTTTTTTATAGCGTAATCAAATAAATCTTGTTTTATTAATTTTAAAAATGGATTCATTTTTTAAGTATTTTTCTACGTTCATACAATGAGATTACCAAACTCAATTTTTATTGTCAATTTATTTTAATGTTGTTTTTTATATGGGAAAGAGTTAAAATAAAGGCAATTTAATTAAACATATAAAAATTATGAAAAAATTATTTCTATCAGTTTTATGTTTTGTTTTAGGAACAGTATGTTTATTATACTCTGTTTTAAAACAACAGCCAGAAATTGTTATTGATAATGCTTTGGTTCAAGAGCAAATTAAAAAAGCTGAATATTTAGGTAAAATGAACAAAACTTTTACAACTGAATATGGAGAGATGAATATATCTGCTTCAGATGTTAAAGTCGCTTTGCAAAATGAAGTCCTTGTTTACTTTAAAACCGATTTTAAGACAAATTTTATAAAAGACAATAAGATTACTAATCTTTTAAACAAATCAACAAAATTATCAAATTTTATTAATAAACATCAAGAAAAAATTGAAGAGTTAACTAATTTGAATAAAAGCTATTATGTCGTAGTAAGAGCAACTCCATATTTAAAAAATTCCACTGAAATTTATTTAACAAATGTTGAGATAGTTGATTTCATTCCTTTAAATGAAATCAGTCAAGATGAAGATGAATTAATATCTCTCTTAAAAAACAAATTAAAAGAAAGTGTTAATCATTTTATTATAAAGACAGTTGAAAAATATCCTGTTTATAAAATAAAAGCAGAAGATAAAGAAGGTAATACAAATTGGAAAATGAAACTAACAACTTTATTCTTAAAAGATATTAGAGTTGTCCAAGATAAAATTATTATTACAGTTGGATTGTAATAAAAAGACGGTTTTTAAAACCGTCTTTTTATTGTTAATAATATTTATTTTGAAGGTTTAAAAACATTAATATGATCTTCCCAGAAAAATTTTTCTATCATTCTTTCTTCTTCTATTGTAGGCAAGGCAATATTAACATCTCCTTCTTCTTCTCTATAATAATGTAAATATCCTAAAAAAGAATTTTTAATTGCTTCTTCAATAATAGGAGTTTTCATTTCATCTAATAAAGAGGCATTAAAAAGAAATTGATCTAAAACATGTTCATAATCTTCATATTGATAACCTTGTGCAACTAATGATTTAGTTAATTGTTCTATTAAAAACAAATCCTTCCAATAATTAAGAACATATTTTTTTCTTACTAAATGTTTAAAAGTATAGCTTATTGAAAAAACCATATTTTTAAAACTTTCATCTTCTAAATAATTTTTAAAATTGTAATCGTTTAAAAATCTTAATAACACTTCTTTATACTGCTGATAAACAAAACTATTTTTACTGTTATTAAAATCCTCATCTTCTAAATCTAAATAGTTAACACTCCAATCATATAGTTCAAATAAGAAATCGTATTGATTTAATGTATTTAAATTATATTCTCCTATTATTCTTAAATTATCTTCTAAATATTTAACAAATAATTGTGCGTTTAGAAAATTATTTTGATTAATTTTATTTGTTTTAAAATTATTAAAAAAATCTTCTTTTATCTTTGAAAAATCAATCATTTGAGAAAAAGCAACAGGTAACGGATCTGCTTCGTTATTTAAATAAATTCTTCCATTAATACTATCAAATCCAGTTTTCTCAACTCCTATAACAAATGTCTTACCTTTTAAATAAAACAACATGTCTTCCATTGTTAATTCTAATTGAATTTGTAGCGATTCAAATCCTTCTTTTAAATAGATTAAAAATAACATTGCATTTTTAATTGAAAAAGCATTAGATAAATAAATATTATCTATTTGATATGTCTCTTTTAAGAATGTTAAATAGTTTTCAACATTTTTCTCTGTTGAAGCTTCAGCATCATCTAATAATTCTATTTTATTGTATAAAGGTAGTGAGTATTCATCAATTTTAAAAATCAGGTCAATTAAATCTCCCTCTACATTATTATTGATTAACTTTTCCTTACCCCAGTTTTTTTGATTTACATTAGGTAATATTTGTTTTAATAAATCATTATCTTCGTTTGTTGTTTTTCTTAATAAATCAAAAATTATATCAACATCAAATATTTTACTTTTTGGTATAAGTTCAATAATTTTCATTTTTCCTCACTCTCATTAAAAATTTTGTTTAAAGAAGTTATCATCGTCTGATTCAGTTTCTTCTTCAAACTTGTTTTCTTCCATTGTAGTATTTTCTTTTGTTATAGAATTATCTTCTTCCATATCAGGATCTATATCTGGTATCTCTATACTTTTATTTGTTAGATCAACTTTTTTTGAAAAATTTTTATCAAATCTATTCGATAAATCAATCAAATCTTGTTTTCTTTGATCTTCATCATTTTCTTCATTATTACTTTGTTCTTCATCGAAAGATTTAAAGACATTATTTTCTTCTTGCTGCTCTTCTGAAACTTCATTTTCCATTACTAAGCCAAAAGTTTTTTGCCCTTCATAAGTAAAATTATCTACTGCACCAACTTTTAAATCCTTTTCTTCCTCAAATTCTTCTTTTTCAGAATCAAATATTGACTTAGAGCTTTGTTTTTCTTCTACAAATAGATTGTTTTCATTATTTTCATTAAAACCATCTTCAATTTGTTTTTTATTTTGATTAAAAATAGAAGTTTCTTTTAATTCTACCTGCTCTTCTCGCCCAAATTCTTCTTCGTCATCATCAAAAACATTTCCTTCCATCATTTTTGGAGCATATCCTTCAGAGAAGTTATTTGTTTGAGGTTGATTAACCCCTAACTCATAATCCATAAAATCCAATAAACGTTCAATTAATTCTATTAAAAAATTTAAACTTAAGTCTTTATGATCTGGTTTTCCACTATTATCGTAAGTTCTTCTAATATAAACTTCGATAGCTTCTCCTCCATTTTTATTGCGAACAGGAATACATACTTTAAAAATTAAGTTTGCATATTTTTTCTTTTTCTTTTCTTTTTTATCTCGCAAATCTTCATAAATTTCTTCAAACTGTTCAAACACTTTACTATTAATAGTGTCTTCTTCTGTTTTTAAATGTATATATAAATTACAATCACCGTAATCTTTCAATCTTTTATGTTTTTCTTTTGAGATTGCTAATCTTACATTGTAAATTTTATCAAAGACATTTAACTCAAAAAATGAGTCCATACGTCCATCACTCATATTTTTCTCCCCAAACTTTCCAATTCTTCTAAAACCTTCTCTTTTGTATAACAATCTAAATTATTATTTTCAATATTTTTTGTATATATTGTTATATTTTTAAAACCATTATTAATTAATTTAATACTTAAATCTTTCGCTGTAAACATTCTTTTTTCATTTTCTTGTTTTTCTTCAACGTTAATAAAAATCCAATCTTTTTTATTAATTTCTTTTCTTGAAATTTTTTCCTCTAAACCATTTAAATCACTAAAAAAATATGAAGCGACTTCACTATTTTTTATTTCAAATGGCTCACTATCTAAAATATAAACTATTTTCTTTTTACTTATCATTTCAGAAGGAATAAATGGTAATAAGGCAGGTAAAAAAATTTCTTTAATGTTTTTTTGTTCTTTACGTTCTTTAAAAGACACATTTAAATCTTTATTTACTATAACTTTATTATTCTCCATTTTTAAAACAGGAGATCTCTCCCCTAGTTGTTCCCGATTAAAGATTAATATAAAAACACAATAAATTAATGCTACCAACATTAATGTAGAAACCAACAAAACCAACCAAACCTCTAATGAATAACTGTTTATAGGCTCGTTTGCAATTGTAAAAATAAAATCTGTAATATAATCTCTAACCCCATTTAAATTAGAAAAATCAATCTTTCCAAAATCCAATTTTCTTTCCTTTATAAAAAACAAACAATCTTCAATAATTAGAAGATATACACTCTCATATAACTTTAATTTAATAAATTATGTTAATCAATTATGTCATTATATTTATTTAATATTTTTTCAAAAGCTTCTTTATATGTTATTTCCTTACCATTTATTTTTAATTTTGTTTTTATACAACTTAATAACTCTAACTCATTTTTTTTAAATAATTCAAACCGACCAAGATTTTCTTTACTCATTTCTTCTTGTTTATCTATTAAATCTCCAATAGTCTCTTCTTTATTGTTTTCCATTTGAATTACAGCAGGACGAATGAAATTATTGTAATAATAAATAAACATTTTTCTTTGAGTTTTATTTACTCCATTCTTCTCCATTAACCCATAAAAAGCTATAACAATTTCTTTAATTTTCTCTTCCATAAACTTGACTTCTACAAAAAACAAGGTATTATTGTTTTAGTTATAATAAAAACAAAGTTTTTACACCATATTATGAATAATAGATTACAATTTGGAAATAAAAGTAAACAGACTACAACAGAAAATAACGAAAAAATTCCAACTAAACAATTTCAATCAAAATTTATTAAAAAATCAGATCAAAAAACTTATTCTGATGACCAAGAACCATCTGAAAAGGTTGAGTTGGGGTTTTTAAATAAAACTAATGAAGAAGAGCGTTTAGCACTACAAAAAATCAATCCAATAAAAATACAGGGTAAAAAAGAACGTGAGAAAATCTCTTTAATATCTTTTATTAATTGTTATAAATTTTTATCCCCTATTGTCAGAAAGGTATCAGCAGAAAAAGTTTCAGAAGACTATATTTCTACCCATGTTTCAGAAGCCAATAAATTTGCTTTAACTATCGCAGATAAATTAAAAGTAAACCCTGTTAACAATAAATGGTTTATTAATTGTTTGGAAAGAATTTACATTGAGACTTATGTTGATGTTGATAAAAAATCGATTGTTGAGGTTGAAAATGAAATTGATTACGAATCTTTAATTAATGTTATTCAAGAAACTATTTATGACGACAAGTTCTTTCAAATAGATGAAAAATCAACTATTACCGACATTAATTTGAAAATTGAAACTTCTTTTTTAAGTAATTTCAATAAAATGTTAACTGTATATAATAAGTTTGACTTTTATACCAACAAAAAAGAGTTTTTGAAAGATTTTGCGTTATGGTTAAGACAGTTTTCAGAAAAAAAATTAACTCAAAAAATTGGGCAACAAAGTTTATTAAATCCTAATGATAAAGCTATCTTCTACCAGTCTTTATTAAATGAAATTACGATTAATTTTATTGAGATCTGGAAAGCAGAAGCTAATAGATTTGTTTCCACTATTTTATCAGACGAAACTATTAAGGAAGAATGGTTGAAAAATAATCCAAAAGGATTTTATTATAAAGAGTTTTTTGAAAGAGCAGAAAAACAAATTAATGATATTTTCAATTTAACAAATTTAGTTATTAGGGAGTTTAAATAAAACATGGCACAAGAAAACGAAAACCAACCTAAAAAACATTTATTCAACAATAAAATTGATGATATTTATAGTTTTAAAATTAAAGATGAAAAAAATGTTGTAAGAAAAGAACCATTCTTAATTTTAGCAGCACTTTCTATATTAGGTTTAATTGTAAGTTTGTTTGAAAGAATTGCTTTTTATGTTGGAAATTTAGATGGATATTATTATTGGAGTATAGGAACACAATCTTTAATAATAGTTCTTACCTCAATTATATTTATAATGGTAGGATTTTCGTTAGAAAATTATATTAATAAGGAAAGATTTAAAAAATTAGTTAGCTTGAATAAAGCCTTTTGGAAAACAGTTTTAATATACATTTGTTTTCTAGCTATAATTTTATTGCTTTTTGAATTATTTATTATCTCTGTTCCATATCTATTGTTGTTATTATTTATTGGTTTTACAATTATTTATTTAATACGTTTTTTGTTATTTTGGGTAATATAGAGTAATATAGGTAAATAAATATAACAGGTAAATAAATATGGCTGATTTTTTAATATGCGTAATGGGTGAAATGATAACAACAATTTTTGGCGAACTGTTAGAACTATTTGGTTCTGTCTATTTTAAAGACGGAGAAAAAAGAAAAAGTGATTTTAAATTATTACCAGCAGCTTCACTTATAGGATCACTCATAAGTTGTTTTGCCACATTGTTTTTATTCGGAGTAGAGTTTTCTTTTGAGTTTCCTTTTTATGAAAAAATACTTATTATAGTTTGTATTTTAGTTGGCAGTTTTTGGATAGGGGTTTTATTAGAGTTCTTTTCAAATAAAGAAATAAAACAAATAAAAATTTTAAAAACTTTCTTTTCAACTATGTTAAAACATTTATTTTGTTTTATAGTATTCTTTATTGTTGGTTTACTAATTTATGGAGTAATTAAATTAATAATCTTTTTATCAAACCTTTCAACACAATAATATAAAAAACCACTCTAAAACGAGTGGTTTTTGTTTTTAATATGTTACTAAATCATAGTAGTTTGAATTTGTTATTTTTATATTACTTATCGCTTCTTTTAACCCTTGTGTAGCTTTTTCCGTTTGTTGTCTTAATATTTTTCTATCTAAAGTTTTTTCCGCTAAGAAGTGATTAATAATCCCTGCACATTCAACAAAACTCTCTTTTCTACCTAAACAGTTTTGAACTAAATAATTAACTCTTTCTTTTGGTTTTAACCAAATCCAATAGTTAGTAGGAAAAACCCCATCAGTTCCAGAACCGCCTCTTGCATTTTCTAACATCCCTAACATTACTGTATAAACATAAGCATGTCTTTCGAATGTCTTTTTAATTGCAGGATGATCACAATATTTTTTCCACCCTTCTTCAACCCAAGAATAATCTGGTTCTTTGTGAGTAACATTTAAAATACTAATCCATTTAATTGCTTCTGCTTTACTTTGTTTTGTCTGATGTGTGTTTGCAGCAAATATAGCCATAAGTGCTTTTTGATGTATTTCTAAATTATCAAAACCATCAAACAACTTACCAACTTGAGAGGCAAAAATAACGTCAGCTTTTTTCTCAATTAAATTTAAATCATCGTCTAATAATTGATATTTTTTGGCAAAATCTAACGGTCGTTTTGCCATAGCCCATTCACCTTTTTCTAAATTTAAATCAAAAGGCAAATCTGCAACTGGATATAACCAAGTCCATAATTTTTTCTGATCTTGAACTAATTGTTTACGAGTAAATTTTCTGTTAAATACATTTTTTTGTGTTTTTCTTAATACATATAACCAACCTAAAATAGCGATAAAAGGAGTTATAAAAAATAATGACATCATATCCGCCATTTCAACCGCATCATTTGCAGTCAACTCTCCTCTCTCATATACAGTCAATGTATCTTTAACTCTTAAAATGTTTTGTGGAGTAATTCCCAAAGGCTCTGTAATAAACATTATAGCACTTGTATAATAATCAAATAAGTTAAATCTTGTAAAAGAAAACCATTCGTTAAATTTTCCCCAAATTAAAAACAAGAATAAAAAACACCCCATAACGATAATAATTATGGCAGAACCGTCATCTTGTTGATTCCCTCTATTACTCATAATTGAAATTATTTTATATATATTCTTTAAAATTTTAAAAAAGATAAAAAAATAACAAAAGTAATGAATGGAATAAATAAATTTAAAAATTAAAAATGGAAGTGTAAAAACTTCCATTTACTAATTATTGATTTTTAAAAACTTCGATAGCTTCTAAATGATTTTTATGTCTTTTTTTATGGGTATCAACTTTAGCTTTTACAATAAACTCCTCACCCTGTTTAATATCAACTCCATCCCAAACATCATCTTCAATTTCTAATAAAACTTCACCCGTTCCATCAGTAAAAATAAATTTATCATGTTTTACTTGTTTAGTAATTTTGCCTTTCAAAAAAACTATCTGATCTTCTTTCCAAATTGTTTTATCAGCAACACTTGAATTAATTTTATGTGTAGGATACATATCATTAACTTGTTGAGTTTCTGTTTTTACCGCTTGAGTTTCGGAAACGAAAGCTGCACTTGCAAAACCGCTAACCAAAAAACCAGCTAGAATCAATGCTATAGATTTAATTTTCATCTTATCGCCTATTTATTAAATTAGTGATAATTTAAGACAAGCAAAATAGTTTGTCAACCTAATAATAAAAAATTATTTTATTATTAGTTATATTGTAATTTTTGATACCTTATGAAAAAAATCGCTATTTTAGCCTTAGATGAAGCAAACGGAATAGGCATTAACAACACTCTCCCTTGGAAAATTCAAGATGATATGAACATTTTTAGAAATGCTACTATTAATAATATCGTTGTTATGGGAAAACATACTTACTACTCAATTCAAAAACCTTTGAAAAAACGAATAAATGTTGTCTTATCTAAAACATTATTTGAAACCGAAAAAGACTTTTATTCAGAAGATGGGGAAACCTGTGTTTTATTTTATCCAGATCTTGAAACCTTTTATAAAGATTTGGAAGCAATCAATTTAAAAGAAGATAAAATCAATTTGTTTTTTATAGGCGGTAAAACATTGTATGAAAGTATTTTTGATGAATGTGATGAAATATTTTTATCTTCAATAAAACACGTTTATGAATGTGATACTTTTATTAATTATGATTTTGAAAGTAAATTTTTAGTTGATGATATTAAAGATTATCCAGATTTTACATTCTACAAATTAATTAAAAAATAATTTATAAAACCATTTAAAAATAATAAAGCCACTAAAAGTGGCTTTATTTATTATATATAATCGTAAGGATTTAGATCTTCATTAGAAAAAACATCATCACTATGATTTAATCTTAAATCTAACATAATTTTGCCTTTTCTTTTACGTTTAATAGCTTCTTTTTTCTTCTTATTGGTAGCAGATTCTTTCTCTTCCTCAATAAAAATCTCTTTTTCTTTATTTTTATCTTCTACTCCATCCCAGAATACTTTTAAAAATTCCATCTCAGAACTATTTTTTAAACGTTTTATAGCTTTTGTTTCTATTTGTCGGATACGCTCCCTCGTTACTTCTAACTCTTCCCCTATTTCCTCTAAGGTCATATCACTATCAACTCCAATACCATATCTTAAACTAAGTATTGTATATTCTCTTTCTGTTAAAACATTTTTCAACACAGTTTGCATATGATGAACTAAATCATTCTTATCAATCATTTGTTCTGGAGTTAAGTTATGAATATCTTCGATAAAGTCTCCTAAATTAGAATTCTCATCGTCTTCCATTGGAGTATCTAACGACATAGGCTCTTTACTTACTGCTTCTAAAGCTCTTATTTTTTTAGTAGTTGATTTAATTAATTTAAAATAATCATCTTTCGTATCCGATACAGTTTTTGCCTTTTCAAATAAATCATTAAAATAATCACCTGTTTGCATAAAATATAAAAACAACTCTTCACTATTAGGTTTTTTCCCATTAACACTTTTATATTCTTCTATAATTTGAGATTGCAATACTTTTTCTGATTTTAAAATTCTCAATATTAATTTTTTAAGATGGTTATCATTTAAAACAATATGTCTTGCTAAATCTCTATCTGAATAATACTCTCCTGCCTGTTCTTTTTGATTTACAAAACGTTTTAATTGAGTATTTAATTTAATAATGTGAACTGGTTGTCTAATAGTTCTTGAAGTCTCCGCCAATGCGTTAGTTATAGCCTGTCTAATCCAGTTCGTTGCATATGTTGAAAACTTATATCCCATTCTAAAATTAAATTTATCAACTGCTCTCATTAACCCTAAGTTACCTTCCTGAATTAAATCCTCTATTCTTAAACCAGTGTTTATATATTTTTTAGCAATAGATACAACTAATTTTAAATTAGCTTTTATCATTTTTTCTTTTTGAATATCTATTGCTCTTTGATTACTTTTTAATTTTGCTGCTATTTCTAAAAAGTCATCTATTGAAATTAATAAATGGTTTTCTAAATTTTTTAATTCTTTTTGATGTTTTGCAATTAAGTTTTTATATTTTGCTAATTTATTCACCAAAGGATGATTTTGCTCTGTAAGAGTTGATATTTGTTCAGTAAACCAATTTTCATCTGTATAGTGTTTTGGAAGACTTATCCTTAATAGGTTTTTAAATTCTTTTCCTCCTACCCCCTCATAAATGTGAATGATACCATTGATTTCTTTATCAATTAATTCTTTGTTATTAACAATTGTTTTAACTAAACTATTAAAAGCTTTTGTAGCAAATCTAACATCTAAAATCTTTTCTTTATATTCTTTTTTTATCGTTTCTGTATCTGGATGTTTAAAACCTTTTCTTTTTGTGTAAACAATAATTTTCTCTGCTAATGGTCTTACCTCTTCCAATATTTTTAATGCTAAATCTTTTTCTTCGGAAGAATCCTCTTTTGTATAATCAGCATTTCCAGAAGTTTCTTGTTCGATGTGATTATTTAAACCATTTTTATTAAAACCATTTTGTTTTTGAGAAGTGATGTTAGTTTTCACTTTATTTTCTAACTCTTCATCTTCCTCCAAATCTTCATCTTCTAAATCTTCTAATTCTTCTATATCATCTTGTGATAACTCATTTTCTATTCCAGTATCTTCATCAAACTCTTCCAATGAAATATCCTCTACTTCATTTTCTTCAGAATTTTCATCGGTTTCTTTTTTATAAACAAAAGACCAAGTTCCATCAACCAAATCTTCTTTTAAGGTTCTTTTATTTGGAATAAAAAGTTTGTCGAAAAAAGAATAGATCTGCTCAATTGTTGTAGGACAACAAATTATTTTCTCAATTACTTCTTTTTGTAGTAATTCAATATTTGATGCTATCTCAGCTTCATCTTTTTTATTTAAAAGTTTTATTGGGATAATTTCATTCATGTAATCTCTAACAACGTCTCTATTATCCTTTTCTTCTCTTTCAGAGAAATAATCTTCTTCCTCTTCCTCAACTTCGTCTAATACTTCAACTTTATCTTTTACTTTTTTCTCAAAAACTATTTCTATTCCTTCTTCTTCAAGAGCCTCAATGAATTCAAAATATTCATCTTTTTGAGGAGAGATACCAAGATCTTCTATTATTTCAAAATAAGTGATAAAATCTTTTTCTTCTTTAATTTGTTTTGCTATTTCTATTTTTTCTTTTATAGATAATAATTGTATCTCATTAGCAGATAAGTTTTTTAAAAAGTTTTTTTGTTCTTTACTCATATTTTTTATTTTTATTATGGTTTAAACTATATAATTACAAATTAATTTTGTTTTACAATTTTTACAAATAAAAAATCATTTGAAATTAATAAAATCAACTATCTATTTTCTTGAAAAACAAAAGAAGCAATTCTATAAGGCGTTTTTCTATTTTTCATTTTAAAGTTTTTTATACATTATTTTTAATCTTTTAACTTTTATTTGTTAAAATATAGAAAAGACTTTAAAACAATTTGGTATGAGTAATAAAAGTGTAACTACTAAAGAAGAAGCTATGAGGATTGCAGAAGAGGCTATTTCAAAATTTAATTCAACTTATGAGCAAAAAACAAATACCGATCTTATAAAAGAAAATAAAAAGAAAGAAATTATAGAAAACAAATTAAGAAAGTTATTACCTATACTTGCCTTACTTACAAAATTGAAAGAATTAGGAATAACCGTTCCTAATTCAAAAAAATACAATGTAAACAACACTGAATTAAATTTTAAAGAAGAAGTTTTATTTAAATTCTCAAAGCGTGATACAGTAGGACGAAATGCACCAGGTATAGATTTAATAGTTGAACATCCTTGCTTTATTTCAATAACAATTCCTAATGAAGGAAATGGAGTCGATGAAGGTTGTGTTGTGATTAATGTTGGAGACACTCTCTGTCCAGAAGTGGACTTAATTAAAAATAAAACATTTTACACCATTGAGGCAGCGACACAAGCTTTAGCAACTTTTTTTGCTAAAAACACAATAAATATAATGAATAAGAAATAAGTTATAATATTAACAATATAGCAAAACAACCGTATTTAACGGTTGTTTTTTATTATATTTTATTTAATACTTAATGTTATTTTTAACGTCTTTTATTTTTTTAGGCATTAAATCACTTTCTATTTCTATTTTTCCAGTTTGGAAACCTTTTTTAATAGGAACAAAACTCTCTAAATCATCAACTGCAAATGCACTAGCAGCTTTATGTCCTCCACCATTAAAATGTTTTGCTATTACACTCACATCAAAATCGTCTCTACCTCTTAATGAACATTTAATAATCCCTTGTCCAGTTTCACTCCATAATAATGAAAAACAATGTTCTTCGTTTAAATGAGATAATTTATTACCTAACTCAGAATTAAAGATAGAAGAAGTATTAATTAAATAACCTTTATATTCTATACCGTTAATTTTTACACTTGCTTCTTCCGCTTCTTTTGAAACTTCTTGTAATTGTCTTTCAACATGCTCAATAACAAATTTACCATTATTAATATACTGAGAAGTGGTGTAGCTAGTTGTTTTACTTGCATTTAAACCTCTCAAAGGGAAGTTCTCTTCCATATCCTTTAAGGTCTTACATTTGTGGAAAAATATTTCATTAAATGGTTTTGACTCTTCTATAAACTCCCATTTCCAAATATCTCTATCCTGCACATATTTTAAAAATTTAGGAATCATATTATCAAATTCTCCATTATACAAGGAAGCTTTTTTATTCAAACACAATTCAACAAAAGTTAAAACTCCACCAGAATAATTATTGTTGAATTCAAATTTATATTGTCCATTCTCAACCTTTCTTTTTAATAAAGGATATTTTTCTCCTTCTAAAAACTCATGATAATCTCTTGCCGCAGATAAATGATGATCAATTACTTTAACCTTCAAACCATTATTAATACTAAAAACAAAATCCATTACTTCTGGACTTAAAAAAATGTCAGTTAAGGTTAATTCATAAGCTTCTTCAATAGATTTTAAAAATTGCCCATTATTCTTTAAGTTTGCAAACTCTATTTCTTTATGATCGAAAAATATAACCTCAACATCTTCTCCATTGGCTTCGAATACATTCTTTGCCACATGTGCAGCACAAAGCCCATCGGAACAATTTTTATGACTAATAATTAAATGCTTCTTTTTCATCTTTCACTCTTTTTTATTTTTTATATGTTATCACATTATAAAATGTTTATTAAATAAAAATGGCAAAATACAAATTTATAATTCTGCCATTTAATAACGTTACTTTTTACCTTTCTTTTTACCGTTTTTCTGTTGAGGGCGTTGAGGTAATGGAGCTTGAACTGCTTGTTGCATTTCTCTTTTTGCATCAAAATTAACTTTTTGAAGCCCTTCACCATTGTTTAGTATATCCTTAACAGTATAATACATATCTCCAAAAAGCATTGGGGTAATTAAGTTTGCCACCACCTCTAAATTAGGTTTTGAAACCATCTCTTGTTTTCCACCACTATCTCTATATCGAACGCAAACTCTTTCCGAATATTCAATACTTGTTTTTAATTCATGCATTAAATTTATATATTTATAGTCACTAATTAAAATACAAGGATTTTCCTCCCAGTCTTTTTTAGCCACTTCACGCTCTGATTTTGCGGTAAAAGTCGGTTTTTTACCTATTAATTTTTCAAACTCTTCTATTAAGTGCATTAATAATGATGTGCTAATCATTCTATTATCAGACTGATCGTATAAAACATGATAACCAAGCAAAGCAGATTCTTTCTCAACTGTTATAGGAAATAAAAATTCATTTGCTACAACACGAAGCTGATCTTGTTTTGTTTTTGCTTGCAAAAAACTATTTCCTATTTTTAATAAACTAAAAGTTTTTAAAGCATAAATATAAAAAAACGGAAAAAGATTATCATTATCTGCTAAGTCTTGTATATCAAATCTCATAATTCTATCTTTCGCCTCTTTATTTCTACTAGGTATGTAGAAAATAAATTTTTGTTCTATTCTTCTTTCCTTGATATATCCTTCAAAAATTTTTTGTATTGAATGTATTGCTGAACTTGTATTTAATAAAGCCATAATATTAAAAATATTTAAATGTATTTTTTATTATTTTAGGTTAATAGATTATTTATCTATAACAAAATAAAACAGATTTTTCTACTTTATCTTTAAAATGTAATTTCTCTTTTAAAAAGAATCTGTTCTTCAATGGAAGGTTGTGTTTGTTGATTTTCACCCCAATTTCCTTTTTCTTCTTGTTTAATTGCAGCTTTCTCTAAAAATTTAAGATAAGATTTTTCGTTTTCAACGCTACGCTGATTGTCTTTTAAGAGTAAATCAATATTCTCTTTTTTTAATTCTTCATTTTCTTTTTTTAATCTTTCATTTTCATTTTTTAATCTTTCATACTCTTCATAACTATTAATTTTTAATTCCCCCTCAATATCTTGAAAACCTTTATCTTCTAAAAGTTTATCTCTTTTATCTTTATCAATTTGTTCTTCATACGATTTCAATACTTCTTCTAATGCTTCTGTTCTTGAATTTGAATTTTTGTTTTCTTCTTTCATAAATAACTAATTTTTATTTTATCTTCTATTTTTATAATAAGCCTTTTATCTGTTTTTATTTGACTACTTTACCATATAAAAACCGTAAAACCTCTCACTTTAGCTATGAGGATATAAGGTTCTATTAAAAAATAAATATTTTCTCCTAATGTAAAATTTTTCTTGTAATGAAACACAGAAAATATTACAATATAGTCATATTTTATTTTGAAAACAATAAAATATAAATTTACAGAGTTGGGGCATCAACTCTTAGCGGAGAATTTGTCAGACCTACTTATGTAGGCTAAATTCGTTGATACTAGAAACCCCTGCGTTTATGCAGGAGGTGTATGTCATATATTTTTGATATTATACTCCAATGCGATTAACTTCTATTCATGAGAGGATGAAAATGCTACCACACAATTTTAATACAGTAAAATTATCAAATGCTTATTTTGTTATGAAACTTTTTCAAATACGCAATAGTTTTATTAAAAATAATCTTACTTTCTATAATTTGGTTGCAGAACATTTGCATCAACCAGGACTTGAAGCCATCATCGCTTATTTTTTGATTAGAAAAATACAGTATAAAAAATATGATTTTTTAAAGTTTAAAAAAGAAATTTTAGGTGATAAAGAAATTTCAATTAATAAAATTATTGAATTAGTTAATGATAATTTAACTAAAAAATTTGATAAGGAAAGTCAAAAGATTTTACTTTTTAAACATTTAATTTTTAACACTATACAAGAATTAGAGAGAGAAAATCAAACAATTACTCTTGAAACGTTAAAAATTAAATACAAAACTTTAAAATCAACTAGTCATTTTTTACAAAAACATAGTTATCATAATCTTATTAATTTTGACTTTGATAAGTGGAGTTTAGAAGAATTAAATAACACAATCATTAATTATCAAAACATTATCAATGGAATTAAAATTCCAAAAGATTTTAATTTAACTAGTTTTTTAATTGAAAATAAAGAAGATATTGAAAGTTTTTTATTCTTTTTAAAAGAACTTTACAACAATAGTTATAAACATAAAATTTCTTTATTAAAAAAATGTAAAAAATTAATTAATGAAGAAGAACTTGAAAGTATTAACAAAAAAATCAAGGTTGCCCTTTTGTTTGTAGATCAAAAATCTCTACAGATTCTTAAAGAAGAGGAAAAAACTAAAGTAATTCAAAGTTTTGATAATCAAATTAATGAGGAACGAATCGCATTGAGAAAAATGTTAAAAGTTTTTTCTATAAACAAAGTTCCTTTATCTGATAATTTAAAAATTTATTTTGAAATAATTATAAAAAATATTGAAACTTCAAAAGAAGATTATAAATTTATGTTTAGAAAAGGACGAAAATTGGTATGAATAAATATTTGTTTTTAGATTTTGATGGAGTATTGGGGCAGGATTATAAAAAGATAACACTCATAAATGAATTATCGAAAGTTTTATTAGAAGAATATAATCTGTCATTAAACGTCATTTTCACCACTTCACATCAAGAATGGTTTGATTTTAAAGATTTATATCAAATATTAGAGAAAAAATTGGATAAACATTGTTATATTAATTTTTGGGGTGGTATTTGTTATGATAAAGATAATAATCAGAAGTTGAAATTTCACTCAAGCAACGTAGTAAACAAAGAGGATTTTCATAAAATTTCTAATCGATATGAGCTTATTGTTGATTATTGTAAAACACACAACATTCATTTTGAAGATATTGCTATACTTGATGATGTTGCTAATTTATTTTATGAGTTATGTCTTTTTTATGAGTTTACCAAACCATTTTCTGAAAAAATAGAAGCAGAGAAACTTTTATGTTTGTTGAATGACTGTGAAACTTTGGAAGAGTTCTTAAGAAATCTTTTAAGAAATACTATTTACTTAGATCTTCAACAAAATACAAGTCAATATTATAAATACAGTAGTTTTGATGAAAAATGGCTTCTAAAAAAGAAACCAGAATTTTTATCTAACGAAGAAAAGCAATATCTACAATATTTAGATTTGAAAGATATTGAATTTATTAAACAATCATACTATTTTTCAAGTAATGAATATGATTATTTACGAAAAAAATATAAAGATTATTCTATTGAAGAAATGGAAATTGTTTTAGAAGAAGTTTATTCGATATATAAAGCTTTTATATTGGTAGTTAGTAAAACCACTAATACAAAATTTAATGACACACAAATTGAAGAACTTGAAGTAAACGCAATTAAACAAATTTTAACCAAAGTATTACCTATTAACTCTTTATATTAATAATATCATAATCAAACATAAAAACCACCATTAACAAAGGGTGGTTTTTATGTTATATCACTTTATTAAAATTTGTAAAATAATAAATTTATTGTTGTTTCGTATCTTTTATTTTAAAAAATTTCATTTGCTCTATCGTTTTTTGATCGTTTAATTGCTCAAAACCTGGAACACTTAAAGGATTTTTATCCACATATTTAAAACCTTCTACTAAATTCTCCACTTCAAGAGTTCCTTGATTTGTCAAACCGTTTGAGAAAACAAGTGTAGGGGTTGCAATTTTACCATCATTCGCAAAAAATGAAGAGAAAAAATGAGTATTAAACTCTACTGGAGAATTACATTGATAACTTTCGATTGTTTTTGAATTTTCTTTTTTCCAGTTATTAAAACTATCCAACATTGTTTCTTTTAAGTGTTGCCCTCTATATCTATACCAAGAGTGTAATGCTTTTTTAGGATCGTTGGAACACCATATGTAATCATTAATCCCCTCTTTATCTTCATGTATATTAACTAAAAAAACGTAAGTAGTAGCATCAACTGCATCTTGATTGTCATATAAATCTTTTTCCAATTGCAAACAATACGGACATTTTGCATCAGCGAACACTGCTAAAATATTTTTACCAGTTCCATATTTTATTTTAATACTTTTATCAAATGGCAAATGAGCAAAAAATTCACTCACTTTAGTAGTATCAGTAGGAGAAACTCCATAACTTGTTTTTTGTTCTAATAAAATATTATCATATTTAACTGTAGAATCCTCAACTGCAAAAACATTACTAAGAGTTAATGCACATCCAATTGTAATTAATGATAACTTTACACTTTTAAAGAACTTATTTTTAATTTTATTTTTCATTGTAATTTAGTAATTTTTATGTAATAATTCTTTTAAGTTATTTTAGTATTTTTTTAATAAATGGCAAATGAAAAAGTTATTTTCGCCTGCACTGCATGTGGTGGAGAACATCCTAAATGGGCAGGACGTTGTAAACATTGTGGATCTTGGAACACTCTCACAGAAGTTAAAACTTTTGATACGAAAAATAAAAATGCTCATGCCTCACATTCTTGGACTGGTTCTAAATCGAAAACTATAAAATTTAAAGATGTTAATCCAACACTAGATTCTGAAAGAATAAAAACAGGCTTGGGAGAATTTGATAGAGTTTTAGGAGGTGGAATTGTTCCATCAACTGCAATCTTATTATCAGGCGATCCAGGAGCAGGTAAATCTACCATTTTAATGCAAACCGCTTGTAATGTATCTAAAAGCAAAAAAGTTCTTTATATTTCAGGAGAGGAAAAAATAGAAGCGTTAAAAAATAGAGCTTTACGATTAAAATTAGAAGTTGATGACGATAATTTTTATGTCATTGGAGAAAATAATCTTGAAATCTTATTGGAAGAAATTAATCAAATTAAACCTGATTTAGTTATTATTGATTCCATACAAACAATGTTCTCTTCTATTGTTAATTCAACGTTAGGAAGTGTATCTCAAATTATGGCTTGTGCTTCTGCTTTTAATATTCAAGCTAAACAATTAGGACATGCATTGATTATTATTGGACATGTAACAAAAGATGGTTCAATAGCAGGACCAAAAGTTTTTGCCCATATGGTAGATGCTACTTTAAAATTTGAAGTTGAAGGAAATTCTAGCTATAGAAGTATTACCGCAGAAAAAAATCGTTTTGGTAAAACAGAAACAGGTTTTTTTGAAATGACAACAACTGGTTTAGTTTCCGTTGATAATCCTAGCAATATTTTTCTACCTGACAATATGGATTATGAGAATTTTAGTGGTAACTCTGTATATATTATGAATAAAGGTAGCAGAAGTTTATTGGTTGAAATACAATCTCTTGTTGACGAAAAAACCTACAATAATAGTAAACGCATAGTATCTGGTTTAGATTTAAATAGATTGCATATGATTTTAGCCTTACTTTCAAAATATGAAAACATTGAAGGTTTTCAGGATTTTGATGTGTATTGTTCTATATTAGGAGGAACTGTTGCAAAAGAACCTGATGTAGATCTTTCTATTTATTTATCTATAATTTCTTCAATCTCCCAAATCACATTACCTAGAACTCTCGCCTCTTTTGGAGAAATATCATTAGCAGGAGAAGTTAGAGGGGTTTCTATGGCAGAAATGAGAGTTGAGGAGGCAGCAAAATTAGGTTTTAAAGACTTCATTATACCTTTTTATAATAAAAATAAAAGCTTAGAAGAAATGGGAAAAAAATATAATATAAAAATTCATTACATTAAACATGTAAAACAAATTAGTGAAGTTCTTGATTCTATCATTAAAGACTTAATTTAAAACATAAAACCTGCATTTTGCAGGTTTTATTATTAGTTTAAATGTTTAACTTTCACTATTTTTTTCTTTTCAAATTGTTTTTCCAATAACTCTATCAATTTATTTCTTATCTCTTCCTCTGGTAAATCTAAAACCTGTTCTTTTGTTAAATTTCTCTCATTGAAATAATCCAACATAAAAGTTTTTAATCTAGATACAATAGAAGCTAATTCTTTTGGTTTTAATAAGTCATAATCTTCTTTAAATTTTTCATTCATCAAATCTATTACTACATCTCCTGAAAATTTTTTATTAAAATTCTTTCTTAAAGCAGCTTCTTTTAAATCTTCTTTAATTTTAGCTAATTGGCAATTAATAAAATTTTGCTCAATAAAACCTTTATCTATAAACTCTTCAATTTTTAATATACCTTTATCTATTCTTTCACTTCTATCTACTTCCTCAACCTTTTCCGTATCACCAAAAGCTTGTTCCTTTGTTAAATACCCCTTCTCAATTAAAAAATCTAAAAACCCTTTTACGGTGCTTCTTTTTCTATCTCTTGATTTTGTTTTTGAATTTTTTGTTGAAACTGAAAAAGCTTCCGCATTAAAATTTTTATTAGAAATAATAAAGTTAAAAATATCTATTTTATTTTTAAATTGTTCATTAAATTTTTCAATTCCTTTTACATCCTCTTTGTTTGGTAAATTTTCAAAACCTAACATACTTAATATTTTGAAATAATCGTTTGAGATGAAAAGTTTTGTTTTACCTAATATTTCAGTAAATTTGTGTTCAAAAGGAAAATTATAATACAAACCACTTTCTCCAAATCTCAACCCTTGTGAGTAAGCAATCCTACCTATCAAAGCACCTAAGTCATTAAAAGACAAATATCTTAAATGGTTGTCAAAATTTTCTTTTGTAGATAAGATTAAATCTAGCTGAAAAAAATCAGTTTCAAATTCATTTGTTTTTATTTTTACTGGTATAGACTCTATTTGAGAATTAATTCTAAATCCATTTTTATCTCTTTTCTTTGCTAAGTATTTAGGTTCTATAAGAATATTTGAGTTTTTACTTATTTTATTTAATAACTCTACTAAATTCATTGTCGTGAGCAGATCTACATCTCCAAAACTTTCTTTCTCTGAATAAGACAAAGGTATTCCAAATAATTCATCTTTAAAACTTAAATCTTTATCTTTATTTAGATTTTCAAGTAGAAAATTGATAATTTTTTCATTTTCTTCCTTCGTTATTCTTTTTGTTTTATATTCTAATGTTGCATTTCCACCCATTTAAAAATCCTTTTATTTTAATTTTATACGGTATCTTTATTCTAACAGATTTTATAACTATAAAAAAGAGAGGCTTTCACCTCTCTTTTTAACCCTTTACTATGGTCCACCAACTCCACCATTATTGTTAGAGTTTTCACTTGTTGAACGTCCTGTATCATTACTTGGACCGTTATCGCTAGGACCATCATAACTTGGACCATTATCAGTAGGACCATCGTTGCTAGGACCATTATCAACAGGACCGTTATCGCTAGGACCGTCATAGCTTGGACCATTATCAGCAGGACCATCGTTGCTAGGACCATTATCACCACTTGAGCTATTTTCAGAATAACTTCTTCCAGATGAGTATTCTCTATCTCTATCGTTACCACCAAAGTATTCTTTTTCTCTCTCTTTAGCTTCTTCTTTCTTAGCTAATAAAATATCATACGCTTCTTTTGAAATAGTGTTTTCATTTGCTACTCTATCGTTCATAAATGTAATCAAACCACCTGTAATTCTATCTAAGAAGCTAGATCCAGGAACCATTACCTGATTTTCATTAATTAGTTTTGAAATGTCAGAAGCACTTGCGTTATTTATTGCGTTTTTATTAATTTCATTTGCAGTAATTTTTCCATCTCTATTTAAATCTGTCACCAATTCACCACCTACACTACCATTATTACCTATGTTTTCATAAGTAGATTGAGGAGTAACTGGATCACTAATAGGAGACGGAGCAGGGCTATTAGGAACTATATCCAATGGAGGATTGTCTGCTTTTGGAGGAGTTGGTTTATCCCCAACACTACCATTGTTACCTATATTTTCTGGTGTAGGCGTAGGAGTAGGAGTTGGTTCTGGTTCTGGTTTAGGTTTTCCTTCTCTTACTCTTGGCTCATATTCACCACCATCGTGTTTTTCTGGAGTAGGACGAGGAGCACCTTCAGGAGAAGCAACTGTCATTTTAGCTTGTGGTTTTTCAGTTCTAAAGTCAAAACGTCCACGAGCCATTTCACCCCAACCTTCACGAGCTTTTAACCAATCTTCTAATGGAGTTTTTTCAAAACCTAATTGTTTACTTCTCATTTCAACAACAACTAATTTACCATTATCTTCTAGAACAGCAGCCTCATGTTTCCATTCTTTTCCTTCGTTCGCTTTATCTTTTCCTTTATGAACAAACAAGAAATCTCCTGCTTTAAATTCATTTAATTTAAAGTCTTTAATTTCTTTTTGCTCTAAAGCATCAGGATTTGCTCTGTCTTTCTCTGCAAAGAAACGATATTGTCCATCCGCACCAGATTCAGAGTGGTATTTTTGGAAAGTTTGAAAATCGCCAAAATATTTTTCTTTTGTTTCTGGATATTGTTGAAATAATTCATTACGCATAGCGATAGCAATATCTAAAGTATAGTCTGAACAGTTTGAGTAGTGGTTGTTACTACTAACTAATTTACTGTCAGAAGAATACTCCAATCTCTTACCATCAAACTTATTTGTTTGGTAATTAAAACCTTGCCCATTTAAAAAACCTTGATTAGTTGACTGTAAAAGTTCACTTACTAAAATTTCTTCATTCATAAAATATTTTCACATTTTTTTATTTATCTAAATACTATTGTAGATAAAAAAATAAGACTTTTTGAAAAAAAGTATATTTTTTATCTATTTGTAAATGTCAATAAATAAATTTATTTAAAAATAAAAAAATAATTTGACTTTTTTGAAAAAAAGTGTAATAAAAAAGTTGACATTTTTTAAAACCATGTTAAAATTCACTCCATAAAATCAATAATAAAAAAGTTTTTACTCTTGAGAATAAAAACAATAAATAAGAAGTATTTAAAAATTATCTTTAAGGAGCTTAAATGAATTTATCTTTTTTGAATAAAAAAATCTTTAAAAAAACCAAAGTGTTTAAAGCATTTTTTATTGCAACATTTTTAGTTGGTTGTGCAACTAATTTAAACCAAAACGAAAACACTAACGTTGGCGTTTTAAATACTAAATTATATCAAAATTATATTCAATACGGTTCTTATAAAGACACTGTTAAAGAATTATTTGCAGAAAGATTAAATGAATTAAATCGCTCTTTTGGAACAAATAAAATTGTTGATTTAAAATTTGGTAATGAGTCTATGGCAGCAGTTGAACAAAATGTTGTTTATGTAAGAAATTCTCTTACAGAATATAAAGTTTATTGTAATAACGACTGCCCTGTTAAACATTTAACTAAAAACTCTCGCAAAGAAAAATTAGTTAAAGAGTTAAATTCATATAGTCAAAAACATTACAATACTGCTTTATCTAAAAAAGAATTTGGAAAAATGTTGGTTGATTTTACTGTTTCTCATGAATTAGGACATATCTTTTATCCAGAAGTGTCTGTAAAAACTCCTTTAAATGCTTTACCATTTTATTTAAAAACCTCTGATTTATCAGGAGATATTAGCTATGGTAGTAACTTACATGGAATTGCAAATGAAATTTTTGCAGAAGCAGTTGGTTTAAGAATGATTAAAGAGCATTATCCAAAAGAACTTTTTGAAGCATTTTTGCAAAAACGTTCTATTGTTAGAACTGCAAATACTTTATGGGAGTTGTCAGAAGTTGATTCAACAGGACATAGAGAACATTTTTATAAAGTTCTATTTGATAACGTTGGAGATTTTTTAAACGCTAAAAGTTACCAAGAACTAGCAGAAATTTCACACTTTTATGCTTTAAAAGCATATAAAGAGGTTGGAGTAATTATTTTAGAAACTAAATTTAATTCACAAGAAGACTTAAATTGGTATTTAGCAGATTACTCTACGAATATGAATAGAAAAATAACTCGTGTTACTTGTGGACAATCAGATTGTTTAAAAATTGCAGGATTAGATAGAAATAATGCAGAAAAAGCAAAAAACAATCCAGAAGCGTTAAAACAACAGATCTACAATGAAATTTCAAAATGGAATATGGAAATCCATTACTAATAAATAACAAAAAGGTTGAAGCTAATCACTTCAACCTTTTTTATTTTTATTAAATAGATATGTCTTCTTCTAAATCTGCTGCAAAAGCCATATTTAATTCTTGAATTATTGCAGAAACTTTAGCACCAGTCATATCTTCTGGAATTTCTATATTATCTTGTGGATAACTTGCAGAACTCTTCAATTGTTCAATAAACACATCACTTCTTTTAGAAATTTCTCTTTCAGTTTTATCAGAAATACTATCTTCTATAAAACAAATATCATTTTTTATAGTTGCTTCATCTAAGAATAGTGAGTTTAACTGTTGTGGTGTGTTGTTAGCACGAATTTGTTTATTAGCAAACACCGAAACAGAAGTTTCATTAGCTTCTTTCATGTTTTGATATTGTTGTTGCATTTTTACCAACTCTTCATCTAAGTTAGCAATACGTTGTTGCATATAAATCATTGAACCTAATGCTATATCAGGACTATTAAAACCATTTTTTGCACTCTCATTAACAAAGCTAAATAAGCTTGATAATATTTTACTTGGTGGAGTTGAATGTTTTAACTCGGCAATATACTCACTATCATACAATGAATCTTTCACGTTTTCTATTATTTGAATAAAATCCTGTAATTCTGTTTTAGAAGGCGGTTCTACCTTAACAAAATAATTCGGTCTAAATTTCATATCAGATGGTAAATCAGGGTTTGTATAGAAAAATCTAGCTCTTACCAATGAAGCTCTTTGAATAATATGAGCCTCCCCTTCAACCTGTCCTTTCAAATCTAAGAAATCACCACGGTTACGTTTTTCATAATTAACTGCCATTTGTTCTATATAACTATTAGTTAACCCCATTCTTCTATCTTTACCTTTAAGAACTTCAACTAACACCTGTCCAGCAGTATCAATAAACAATTTAGTGGTTTCACCAGGATCTTCAACTTTCATGAATATTTTTATATTACAGTTTGCAATAATAGAGGTTGCCTCTTCCCTGTTATTATTTTTTTGGAAAGAAGGTAAATCCTGTCCTGCAAACACCATACAGAAACCTAACGAACGAGCCTGTGCAGGCATTACTGCACTACCTTTTACAATATAATAACCATATTCATCGAAAACTATATAGTAAGGAGATAGTGAGTTTGTAGCTCTATTTTCAACCCCTTTTGCAACTGTGCTATCCAACGCAGAACCTAACGTTGAAGCCATCATTGATTTAATACAAGAAACTACTATTTTACCTAAGTTTTGTAACTCTGGCTCTGATTTTTCTAATGCAGGTAATAATACTACTAAAATACGTCTATTTAATACCACATCCTTAAAGTCTATGTGTCCTAAATTTGTTTTAAATATATAACCATAGTTATCTGCAAGAGAACCTAATATCCTTGTAAATTGCATCTGTAAATACCCATGTTGCTCTGACACTACGCTCTCTTGTTTGTTTATTGGCACGGAAGCATTGTAACCTGGTATTGATACCAAATAACTTCTTAAAGCTTCTGATATACTACTAATTCCACCATATTCTCTATCTGCTAATTCAGCAATTTTTTCTAACAATAAATGTTCACGAATAACTGCAATTCCTAATAGTAACCCTTCATTATCACGCATCCAGACTAACGCATATAATAAGGCAGAAATTAATGCAATAGCACGTCCTTGCCACATAGGGTCTGAACCACCGCCAGAGTCCATTAATCCAACTAACATCTCTGTTGCACCAGAAGCAGAAACAGTAATAAATGGATTTAATGTGTTAGACATTAACATTTCTTGTTTACCAAACACATCTTGTCCAGAAGTCATGTAGTTAATAATTAATAAGTCATCTTCCCTTCTAAATGAACGACATAACGAGAATATTTTTGCAAAAGTTGAAATATCTGCTTTACCATCAACCATGATAAATCCTGAACCCTGTATAAAAGCATTGGTTAATAAAGATAGTATTGCTTCTGTATTATGGGTTGTAATATTTCCACTTAATGTTATTAAACCATGTTCATCGGCTATTTTTATACATTGACAATACGCTTCTTCTAACTCTTCAATTTCTGTTACTTTTAAAACAAAAGAACGATTTAATTCTAGATGATAAAAATCTTCTACTTTAACTATTTTAGCCACATATCCTAAATAACTATATAAACTATGTAATAAAGCAGCACAGTCTATATTTTTACAAATAATATATGAGTTTTTATAGAGTGATAATTTCTGCAACTCTAATAAACAAAGGTTTTCAAAAATTCTTTTTTGACTACTTGAACTATCATTAATAATTCTCTTAATAACTTGATATTCTTTTTTATGTAATAATGATTTTTCATTATTAACATCGCTAATAAAGAATTTTGCCAACTCTTCAAATGTAAAACCTTGTAAATTTTTTTCTGTAAGTTCAATTCCACCAACTTGATTAGAGTGTGGAATAAAAATACTTTTACCTGTTTCTAAAAACAATTTCATATTTCTTGTTTCTGAAACAGAAATTTTTTGATTTTCACGGAACGTATCAAAAGAAGGATATTCATAACCATCTTTATCAAAATAGAATTCCCATAAATGGTCTTCACTCACATCTTTTGATAACCCATTTTCAAAATGAACTCTTAACATTTTGTGTTTTTTCTGTGGGAATATCCCTACTATTTCACTAAAATTCCCATAAGGAGTCATTACTTTATCACCAACTTTAAGGTATTTATTTTTAACCCAACCTCTTGTTGTTAATAATAATTCATTTAAATGTAGAGCCTTACCTGCCCCTGTTGTTCCAAAAATTAATATATGAGTTCTTGCATCGCTATCACTTGCCCAAATCTCTAAATCGGTATTCATTTCACTACCAATATAAACTATACCTTGTGCTTTTGTAGGTTTTCCATTTCTCATTTCATGATAATCTAGTAATTCAGATGTTTTAGGTAATTTAAATGGTAAAACAAATTTGCTTTGACTTGAACGCATAATTGGATAGAAACCCAATCCTAATAAGAACCAAATTTCGGCAAACATAGGTAAGATTGCCATAAGTATTGTAAAAAAACCAAAAGCATAATAATGAAAATTAGGATCTCGCATGAAAATCGCAGTTTTTTGCAGGAAGTTCTTCGTATCTCTAATATCTATACTATTAGATAGCTCTTGGTTCGATTGAACGCCACGAATTTGTTGTTGCATACTATCTATTTTGTAAATAGGAATTAATTTATTTTAAAAAAATAAAAAAAGTAAAGAGAGCTTTGTAATCAAAAACTCTCTTTACTTTTTCTACTAAAATTTAAAAAATGTATTTTTATAATATTTTTAATGAATTAATATAATCCTTTATTATATCCATAATATTCTGTTTTGTTTTTTGAAGTTTTTCATCAAATAAATCAATTTTTTCTGTTGTTTTTATTTGTTCAATAACCATTTTTACAAAACTTGAATTAAAATCTTGTTTATAAAAAATAAGATCTAAAAAATCTTTTTTAACTCTAATATGATTTTTAATTTTAAAAAAATCTTCCATAGATACTAAGTTTTTAGATAACAAGTATCCGTTTTTTTCATTATTTAAAATATTTATGAGTGTATATTTAAAAATAGGTTTTCTCAACTGCAATTCTAACGAAGATACTTCAAGAGTTTTTAATTGGAATGAAGTTTTTAGGAACTCTTCCACTTTCTCTTTAATATCTTTTATTTTTTCCAACTCTCCTTGTTTATCTCCTTCTTGCTTTAATTGCTCCAACTCAACTAGCTCGTTAGACATCTTTTTTTGCAACTCAATTGCTATTTCGTAAGTTGAAAACATTTTATGTCCTGCTAAAAAAACATAAGGTTTATAAATTAAATAATTTTTATTTAAAAATTTTAAAACAGCTTCGAAAACTTCTTCATTCAAAATAGAACTTTTAACTTCCATAATCATTGTAAATATAATTAAAATATAACTAAATATTAACATTTTTATTAAAAAAGTCAACTTATATCATTAAAAATGGAAAAGATTTTTATCTCTTTTCCATTCTTATCATTTATGAAAATCGCTTAATTGCTTCTCCAAGCATTATCATTAAAAATAATAACGCAATATATTCAACCTTAAACCAAGATTTTTTACATTTAATTTTGACTATTAAATCCTTATTTTTATGATTACTATCTTCTATTCCTTTATTTCTGATTTTCAATCTTGTATTGTGTTTTACGCCAGAAGGTATATTGATATTCAACATTTCATTATCAAAATAAGGAATTGAAAAAATACCACCTTTTTTAGCCTCTTCTTTTGTTAAATGTAGATCGTATGTCATTTTATTCTTTTCTTCATACCAATCTAGATCATTATGAATTATCTCTAACTCTACGTCACCTGTTCCTCTATATAAAGGATTTTGAACTCCTCTATTTTGTATAGTATATATTTTACCTATCCTTGTTGGAGGGATTTTTACAAGCAATATTTTTTCTTTTGTATAAACACGAGAATTATTACAATGGCTGCATGCCACCCCTTTTTCTCCATAACAATGCTGACAAATTCTAGAAGCAAAATAATTCACTTTTACTACTGTTCCCTCTCGCATTTCTTTTTCTGTTAGATTTAATTGCAATCTAGAAGTATCTGGTTTTCTTTTCCTAGTGTTTTTAAATACAATCTGTTTACTTTCCTCTTCTGGCGTTAAATCAACAAAAGTAAAATCTTCACTTTTCATTAAATTTAAAATAAGTTCTTTATCATATTTCTCACCACCAGTAAATGAGATCTTTTCAGAAACAAAACTTTCTTCTGGATTATATTCCCTATTAAATTTTTGCTCGCTATTTATTGTTGAGTATTTTGTATTATCAAACCCATCTTCACTTATTGTTTGAAAGCCACCACTTAAATATAAATCATATTGTTCTTTATTTTCTGACAAGTATTTATAACTTGCCGATATTTCTACGAACTTTTGATTATATTCTTCTTTTTGCTCAGCAGATTTTGCTCTATCTGGATGATATTTTTTCTTTAAAGATTTAAAGCTTTTGTCTATTTCATCCTTAGAAGCAAAATTTTGTAATTCTAATGTTAAATAATGATTCTTTTTTTCCATTTTTATCTATTTTAAAATTTCAACTTTTATTTCAATTCACTTATAAAAAATTAAAGTTGCCTTTACACTATAATTTAAATATAATTAAAAACTTAAAAAAAAGAGATAGAGAAAGAATTATTATGGCTTTTACACATTTAAGAACAACTTCTGCAAATTCTGTTAATAAAGGCTTATTGTCTGTAAAACAGATTATCAACTTAGCAAAACAAAACAATCAAACAGCAGTAGCCATTACTGATGACAGTAAAACTATTGGTGTTATTGAACATTACATGAAGGCTCGTGAACAAGGGTTAAAGCCTATTATTGGAGCTGACGTTTACATCGAATCTGACGTTACTATGGGGGTTGGAGCAGATGTTCATAAAGTTCTTTTACTTGCAACTGATAACGCAAGTTATAAAAATTTAATGAAATTAATTTCAAAGGGATATATCGAAAATCAATCAAACGGTAATTCAGTTATTAAAGAGAGTTGGTTTTTAGAAGATGATAATGCAAAAGGGTTGATTTGCTTATCTGGCACTTTCAAAAACAGCCTTATTGCCCAAAGAACAATTGAAGTTATACAAGAGAAAGATAAAGATTTAAAGAAAACAAAATATTTAGAATTACAAAAAATAGTTGAATTCTATAAAAATACTTTTAAAGATAACTATTATTTTGAATTACAACGTATTGGTGAGCATTTAGAAGATGAAGTGATTTTAGCTTATTTACAACAATCTAAAATAAACAATATCCCGTTAGTTGCAACTAATCCTGTTGAATTTGGTAAACGAGAGGATTTTGTTTCAAACGAGATTCGTATGTGTGATGTTTATAGTTCTGTTAAAGGAAAAATGACTTTACTTGATGTTGATCGTGAAGCATTTTCTTCTACTGAACAATACTTTAAAACAACTGATGAAATGAAAGAGTTGTTTAAAGGATTGGAATTTGCTTTAGAAAACACTCAAGCAATTGTCGATAAATGTAATGTTGAAATTGAACTTCATCACAATTATCTTCCTCCTTTCCCTGTTCCTACACAAGAAACAGAAGTTGAATATTTTAAAAGATTAACCGAAGAAGGTTTTGAACGTATTATGAGAAAAATTTTTCCTAATGAAGAAGATTACAAGGCAAATTATAAAAAATATCATGATCGTTTAACAACCGAAATTAATTGTATTATAAAAATGGAATTTCCAGGTTATTTCTTAATTGTTCAAGATTTTATTCAATGGGCAAAAAACAATGAAGTTCCAGTAGGACCTGGTCGTGGTTCAGGAGCAGGTTCATTAGTAGCTTATTCATTAGGTATTACAGATGTTGATCCTATTAAATACGAACTACTCTTCGAACGTTTTTTAAACCCTGAACGTGTTTCTATGCCAGATTTTGATATTGATTTTGCGAAAGATAGTGATAATGCAAAAGATGGGCGTTCAAAAGTTATACAATATGTTACTCAAAAATATGGTAGTGAATATGTTTCACAAATTTTAGCATTACAAAATTTAAAAGCAAAAGCTTTATTAAAAATGGTTGGTAGAACTTTAAACCTACCTAACAAACCGATTGAAGAACTTGCTAAAACAATTGTTGACGATAAAGAAAACAGTAAAACTATTGAAGAAATTTATGAAAGTAATGAAGATTTTAGACGAGTTGTTGACGATAATCCAGTTTTAGGTGATTTATATAAATATTCCAAAACTATGGAAGTTATTCCAAAATCAATGAGTCAACATGCAGCAGGAGTAATTATCACTTCGAAACCTCTAACAGAATTTGCTTCACTTTATACAGAAGCCAATTCTCCTGTTATTATTCAGTTAGATAAAGTTTATTCTGAATATGCAGGTCTAGTAAAATTCGACTTCTTAGGAATAAAAACCTTAAACATTATTAACGAAACAATAAAAGATGTTGCTAAATTTAAAGGTGAAAAAATAGATATTTCTTCAATTAATTTAGACGATCCTGACGTTATTTCAAATATATTTAAAACAGGTAATACTGTTGGCGTATTCCAGTTTGACGGAGCAGGTATGCAAAAATTTATTAAGCAAATTAATCCTGATAACTTTGAGGAAATTTCTGCTGCGACAGCATTGTATCGTCCAGGTCCAATGCAATCAGGAATGAAAGACAGTTTTATATCCCGAAAACATGGTGAGGAAGCCATCTCGTTTCCTGAAAAAGATTATCAACACCCTTGTTTAGAGCCTGTGTTAAAAAACACTTTTGGATTATTTGTTTATCAAGAACAAGTAATGCAAGCAGCACAAGCGATGGCAGGATATTCTTTAGGAGAAGCAGACTTATTAAGACGTGCAATGGGGAAAAAGAAACCAGAGGAAATGGAAAAACAACGTGTTTTCTTCAAAAAAGGAGCATTAAAAAATGGTATTTCAGAAGAATTATCCATGAAAATATTTGACATTATTGAAAAATTTGCAGGTTACGGTTTTAATAAATCTCACTCTGTTGCTTATACCGTTTTAAGTATGCAGTGTGCATATTTAAAACTTCATCATCCAGAGTATTTTTTATGTAATTCGTTTAATTTTGTTGACGGACAAAAACCAGAAATTGAACGTAGTAGATTAATTGACGATTTTAAAAAACAAGGGATTGAAGTAATCTCTCCTGATATAAATAAATCAAGAGGACTAATGACTATTCAAGAAGGTAAGGCAGTTTATGGATTATCTTGTATTAAAAACGTTGGAACTCTAATGGTTGAACAAATGATAGAAGAAAGAGAACGTAATGGTGAATTTAAATCTTTTATTGACTTCTATGAACGTTGTGGGGATTTTATTGGTAAAAAAGCAGTTCAACAATTTATTAAAGCAGGAGCATTTGAAAAAATAAATTCTAATCAAAATGAATTGTTAGCTAATTTAGAAAACTTTGATAAATTAGCTAAGAAAATAAAAACTCAAAAAGCAAAAGATACAAAAAACACACTAAATACATTACTTACTGGTAAAAAGGCTACTAAAAAATCTACTTCACTACCCTCTTATCAGGATATTGAATGGAAAACAATGCCAGAAACAACTGATTTGGAAAAAACAACCAACGAATTACAATCTATTGGTTTTAATCTAATCAACGACCCTTTAATGGCGAATTTAGCAGATTTTGATGGTATGAAAGCACTTAATACTGTGATTGAAGTTCAAGATTTTGATACCGATGAGGAAAATTATAAACCTATGAGCTTTGCAGGATATATTACGTTTGTAAAAGGACATTCTTCTGGTGGTATGCAGGTTGAGGTTATTGGCGAGGGAGAGCGTGAAGATTCTACTCAAGAAGATCTTAAGAATAAATTTTTAGATGAAAACGATAATTTATTAGATGAAGTTGAATCCGACAACGAACAAGATAACGAAGTAGAGGAAGATTATCAAAATAAACGAGTTTATCGCTTCTTTATCGGAAAAGATGTGGTTGCTAAACATCGTAAAAAATTAAAACAAAATTCATTTGTTGTATTTGAGGGAACAGTTTCAAAAAGCAAAAAACCTGAATATGGAAAAAACAGTTTTTGGACTTCTGAAATTTATGATAAAGAAGATATGGAGGAAAGATTAACTAACGAAGTAAATATTTTAGTTAATCCTAAAAACCCAAAAGATATTTTACCTATTTTAGAAAAACATCATGGTAGAATTCCAGTAACTCTTTATATACCTTCAAAAACAAAAGGTGAACTATTAGAAGCTCGTGTTGATAAAAAATATTTTGTTAATGCTAGTAGAGATTGCTTAAGTGAATTGCGTGAAGTATTAGGAAAAGAGGCTATAAAATTAGGGTTTAAAGAAAAATTAATTTTAGAAACCAATAATCAAAAAAGATTTATAAAAAGATAAAATCAAAAGAGCGATAAATTCGCTCTTTTATTTTTGTTTTTTTATTTTTTTTATAAAAGAAACAATAGGTTCTTCTTGCTCCTGTTGCAATTTATTTTCTTCAACTTCTCCTCCCCAAATAATTTTAGATTCAATATTTTTTTTCAATAGATCATGTAATGTGATGTTTAAATAATTTTTACAAATATCATTTATTAATAACAATAAATTTTCAAACTGTAATTCATTTGGTTGAGATTGTATTTTTTTAAGTAAAACCATTAATTCTTTTACTGTCCCTATTTTATGAAGATTTATTGTTAAATCAATATTTAAATCTGATCTGTTTAAATTAATAAAAAAACCTTTATTATTGAAATTCCAGAAACCTCTATTCTTAAATGTAAAGTCTAATAATGATATTTGAGGTTGTAACCCATTGTTAGAACCACTACCCTTAACTTCACCTTCTTCACCATCAGAATCCCCTGTGTAGTTTGGAATTTTTTCAAAATCTTCAATAGTTAAAAAAACCATAAAATCAAATCTACTTCAATAAAAAACAGTTTCCACTCTTTACCAATTCTAAAAAAATAAAAAGTTTATTTTCACTAAATTAAAAATAAACTTTATTAGATATAAATTTAATCTTTAATTTTTATATTTAAGATTATTATTTATTTTATCTTCTTGTTGTTTAGATAATGCTAATATTTCTTTAAATTCATCTTTTCTTTCTAGCATAATTTCTACCATCATATCAATTGGATCGTATATTGACTCTTGTATAATTTCTCTATCTCCTTGAAAATCAAAACTATCGTTCCAACATCCTGATATTTTCAAAATTTTATTAAACACATCATTATCTTTAAACTCATAAGAGATAAAGTGAAAAAAATCTTCCATTAAATCATCTTTTGATAACATGTTTTGATTATCAAAATAAAACTCCTCTAATGTTTCTACATTTTTAACCTTCACCAAAACATGGACAAATGAAATATTCTCACACCATAAATCTTCAATTTTTCCTACATCTTCTTCTACCGCTATTTTTTCTTCTATATATTTTTTATTATCTTTTCTAGTTATAGCATTATTTAATTCACTACCTTCATCCATAGAAGCAAGAACTATTTTTAATTCGAGATTTTTTAAATTTAATTCTTCAACCACCGTCATAAAACCATTATATATTGCATCTGCTACAAAACCACAACCGCCTTCATTAAATTTTATTTTTAAATAATTAGCGGTAAAATGCTCTATAAACTCGTTATGTAGAGAGGATATAATTTCTAATTCTTTTGAAATCATTTTATTTTTTAAAAATTGTATATTTAAATTTTATTAAAACTTTTACCTGTAAAATAAAAAAAAGAGTTATTTAACTCTTTTTTATATTCACTTATTTCCTAAATATTTTTACAAACCAATTAAGCAACCGTTTTTTTATTTGTTTTTTATTGCATTGTTTTTGAGGTTTAATTGATTCTTCCATATTAAAATCAAAAAGCTTTTTATCATAATTATATTTTCTTAATGCAGCAGTTGTTGCTTTGGTCCAACGTCCTTCACTTATAGCTCCGTCATATTTATTTTGAGTTATATATTTGTAATCTAAAAGTTCTTTTAAAATATCATAATCTTGTTTTTTAAAGAAAATTGTTTTTGACATTGAGCAACACCTTTTATTTAAATATTCAAAACTTTATTTATATATTTAATTTTAACACAGTATTCTAATTGAAGTCAATGTTTTTGTATAATTTTTGATTATTTTTATTGATTTATATTTTAAATACTGTAAAATCTTTTTAGATTATTATTACCGTATGATTTATAAAATTATACTAGCCATTTTATGAAAATTAAATTAAATCATTTAAATGAAGAACAGGAAATTATAAAAGAATTTTTTATTAAAAATAATGTAAACCCTATTTATGCACAAATACTCTCTTTTAGAGGGGTTAAAACAATGGAGGAATTAGACTATAAATATAAACTTATACCTTCAAATACTTTAAAAGACATTGAAAAATTATCTTTAAGACTTGCAGAAAATATTATTAATAAAAAGAAAATAAGTATTGTAGCAGATTATGATTGTGATGGAGCTACAAGTTGTGCAATAGCCTTTCAAGGGTTAAAACTTTTAGGTTGTGAAAATTTGAACTTTATTGTTCCAAATAGATTTAAACATGGATACGGTATTTCTCAAGGTGTTGTTGATGATTTAATTGAACAAAAAGGAAAACCAGATTGCATTATTACTGTCGATAATGGCATTGCCGCACATGCAGGAGTAGATTACTGTAATCAACTTGGTATTGAAGTTTTAGTTACAGATCATCATTTACCTATTAAAGATAAAGAAAACCCGAATTGCTATGCTTTAGTCAATCCTAATCAAGAAGGGGATAAAAGTGGTTTAAATAATATGGCAGGTTGTGGAGTTATATTTTATGTTATTAATGAAACAAAAAAACGACTTCAAGAGTTAGGAGTATCTGAAATAAATAAAGTTAATTTACTACCTTTAATAGATTTGGTTTCATTAGGCACTATTGCAGACGTGGTTAAACTTGATAAAAATAATAGACTTTTAGTTAAACTTGGTTTAGATAGAATACATAAAGGTTTTTTTAGAACTGGTATGGAAAAACTTTTTAAAGTAGCAAAGAAAAATATTTATTATTCAAATTCAAGAGATTTTGGTTTTTCTATTGCTCCAAGAATAAATGCAGCAGGAAGATTAGAAGACATGTCTATTGGTATTCAATGTTTGCTTTCAGAAGATGATGAACAATCTCAAAAACTATCTGAACAACTTAACGAATGGAACGTGAAAAGAAAATCTATTGAGAATGAAATGAAAGAAATTGCACAAGTTATTATTGATACCGAAAATCAATCAGGAGTTTCAAGGGTATTATATAATGAAACTTATCATGAGGGGGTTATTGGTATTGTTGCAGGGCGTATTAAGGAAAAAGATAATGTTCCTGTAATTGTGTTTTCTCCTACTGAAGAAGATGAATATATAAAAGGTTCAGGACGTTCAATCCCAGAAGTTCACCTTCGAGATGCTATAGATTATGTTTTCAAACAAAAACCCGAACTTTTTAAAGGTTTTGGAGGACATGCTATGGCTGCAGGTTTAACAATAAAAAAAGAAGGTTTAGAAGAATTTAAAAAACTATTTGAAGAATCAGTAAAAAAATTTATTGGAGATAAACCGCTAACAAAAGAATTAAGTGTTGATTATATTTTAAAGCCCAATGACTTTTCTATTGAGTTAGCAGAATTATTGGATGAAGAAATTTTTGGACAAGGTTTTGTTGAACCTAGCTTTTATAGTAAATTAAAAGTTTTACAAGTAGATTTTTTAAATGACAAAGAAACTAATGAACCACTTCATTCAAAAATCACTTTTGACTTAGGTAAGGAAAGACAAGTAACTGCTCTTCATTTTTTTAATACTGAAAAAATTGAAGTAGGTGATGAAGTTGAACTTGTTTTTAAAATCTCTCTATCAAGATTTAATCCTCAACAGCCTGAAATTAATTTATTAATTGTTGAAAAAAATAAGGTTGAAGAAAACTTAAAAGAAAAGATTATTCCTCAAAAAAGATTGGTTTTTAACTTTAATAGATAAAAATAAAACAGAGTTTTAACACTCTGTTTTATTTTATTAATTACTTGAATTATAGATTTCGTTCGCCCACTCTTCAAATTCTTCTTTATCCATTTTTTTAGCCATATAATAAGTTTTTGATTGTGGAACACCTTTATCTTGTAATATGTAAGCCCAATTTTTTAACCAATTTCTATCTTTTTTACTATTAAATAATGTGCTTTTCGCAGAAGTTGAAGTAACAGTTACCACTTCTCCTCTTTGACGTGCATTATCATTATTTAACCTATCTTGTTCAATTCTATCTAGTTTATCTTGATCTACATTACTAAAACCTTGCTCATGAGCAGTTGGAACTTTTTTATTTAAAATTTCATTCATTGTTTCTGTTTTATTTAAACTCACTGCTTTTTGGTTTTCTAAACCATCCATATCTTGCTGATAAATTTGTGCTTGATTTCTTGATTGTGATTCAAATAAATCTTGATTATTATTAAGAACTACAACTTTATTAGCTAATGAACTAGAAACAGTTAAAGCTAATGCTGTAAATAATAATGTTGAAATTGAGCCTTTTTTTATTTTATTAATTTTATTCATTATTTGTTAAATCCTATTCTTCTCTATTCATTTTATAATTTTTTGTAATTTTATTATAAGTTGCATAAACTTTTTCTCTATATGCTTTATTATGAACTGGAGTTCTAGAGTTATATGCCCCTATTGCAAAGCTTGTATAACCATATTGTTGAAAGTTTTGTTTTAAAATCCAAGCTCCTACATAAACTGAAACACAAGGATCATGCAACATTTGTTTACTAATACCGTTTTTTGCTAATATTGGTAACCAAACCTTATCATTTATCTGCATCATACCAATATCTTTTGTTCCATTTTTATTTTTACCAATAGCATTTGGATTAAAACCGCTCTCAACTTTTGCAATCGCCCTTAATAACCAAGGATCTATATCATAATATTCACCTGCTCCATCCCAACAGGTTTTACCTGAATTATCATGTTGAATTGCATAATCTTGCTTATGAGCTTCTTCTAATAATTTTTTAGTTTCCTCTGTTTGCTTTAATACTTCTAAATCTTGTTTGTAATCAATTTGCTCGAAATCAGTTGAAAAAGACATTGGAGGTTTATAATCACTATATTCAGACACATATTTATCTATATTTTCCTCTGGGATCTTTTCTACAAGATTATCTGCAAAAGCCAAATTTGAATAAAATAGTGAAATAAGTAAAGCATTTAAAAGTTTATATTTTTGAATAGTTTTTCTACTTTTTATCCAATTAAACATTTATACATTCCTTTTTATTTATATAAATCTTGTTTCTTTTCTTTTGGTATTAAAGGGTAAAAATCAATATTCGTTAACCTCTCTAAGGTCGCTAAATTTACTCTGAAATTATTTGGATCTTTATCTTCCGTTCTTGTATTTGGTATAATAAATGCAATATTTCTATTTTGTTTTGGAAAATAAACTAATTTATAAATTCCAGTTGGAACATAAAAACCATCCGCACTTTCTGGATTTTCAGACGAATATGTTTTTACACTATCAATTCCTTTAGCTAAATTAGGTATATCCATAGAATTTTTACTTGCCTGTTTTCTTGCTATTTTTATTAAATAGTTATTACCTTTTGATTTTTCTGTAACTGCATAAACAGGTCCACTAAAAATATACCCTTCTTCATATTTCTCAATTAACTCTCTTATATACTCTTCCGTTTTTAACATGAGTTCTTCATTTTTACGGTTTAAAGGAAGTAAATTTGTAACATAATAAGTTTGAGACATAGCTCTCTCATTACCACGATAATTTTTAGTAGATACTAATTGATATGGTTTAAAACTTTTTGAAACCTCTTCATAGTGAGATTTTTTAGGTAAATGATCTGTATATCCAATAAAAGCATCCATCCTATACCCTTTATCAATTCCACCTTTTGTTTTTTGAATTCTTAAAGGATAGTCCTCATATTTTTTTAAATTAGAACCTTTTACATGTTCCGCAGTCCATAAAGGAGTCATGGTTATTTTTCTATATTCAGTAGTCCATAGATCATGACATATAAAATAACTAAAATTCATTTTTTCCTCTTTTGTCATCTCTTTTTGAATTTGAGGAAAACCATAAGGAACTGTTTTATTACAATGTAAATAATTCTTATTTTTTGCTAATGTTTGAGTATTTGCTAACACTTTTGGATCATCAGGTGGTTGACAAGCAGAAAGCAAAAAAGTTACCCCTAAAACACTTAAAAACACTCCAATTTTATTTTGTCTATTTTTCATTATTTTGAAGCATATATACATAATTCTTTTCTTATTATAAAAAATAAAAAAAAGCATAAAGGATTTTTTCTTACCTCTATGCTTTTATGTTTTTATTTTCTACTTTTTATTTATACTCATTAAGTTGTTTTTATTTGTTTTTTCTTCATAAGCAAATAAAATTAAAGCTAATGTTCTCATCCTTACTCTTAAAAAATAAGTTTGAAATAAAATAAACGTTGGTATAACCATGATATTTGTATAAAAACCTAATTTATTTTCTAATCCTGCAACAACCACTCTATCTAAATCTCTACCTGTTATATAGAAGTTATAGTATATACCGTAAATTGTGTTGTATAATAAATTTGCTAACATTAATAATACAATTGTAATAATTATATGCCCAGATAAGGATATGTAAAAATCTTTAAAAATATCATTAACACGTTTTAGTGCTTCAAAATACTTTGCAATAAAAAATCTATGTTTTTTCTCATTTGTAATTGAGAGGTAGATTAAATTTAAAGCAAGTAAAGAACAATAAAACCATATTAATATGGATAAGATTAAAATTGCGTTTAAAATACCATCAAATGTAAATAAATTACTAATGAAATTTTCTCCACTTCCAAATTTCTTCAATACACTTCCAGATATATATTTTAATGAATAGAAAGTTCCTGCAAAAATAAAAGTATAGAAAAAAGCAGTTTTTAGTAAGAATGAGGTTTTTATCAAAAAGTAAATAAATAAATTTTGATCTTTATTAATTTCCCCTTCAACTTTTAATAAATTATTATTTATAAAAAACTGTTGTGAACAATACAAGAGAGTAAATGAAAAGAACAATAAAAATGTTATCAAACTATCTTTCAAACCGCCTAAATTCCAAAAATCTATTTTTGTTTTAGTATATAAATCTGCAGTTGAAAACAAACTATACCCAAAACCACCACCGAACACAACTCCCCATAATATTAAAGCAATATATAAACTTAACAATCCTTTTGTTCCGTTTTTAAATCCTGCTAAAAACAAATAACTTCTCTCTTTAAAATTAAACATTTTATTAATTATTTTTCCTTTTTATTTATTTTACTATCTCGTTTTAAAAATAAAAAACGGTCTTTATTAAGACCGTTTCATTTTTATACTAAAAGACTTTTAAATTGGTTATACAAACCTTCATCTTTTAATATTTTATTTCTAATATGTATATCTAACTGTCTAATTCTCTCTCTTGTTAAATTAAGCATTTTAGAAATTTCGTCTAAAGTTTTCGGCTCTAAACCATTTAACCCATAATAATGATTTAAAATTACTTTTTCTCTTTCAGGGAAATTTTCAATTAATTTATTAATCTCCCTAGAAATTTCATTTTCCTCCAAAATTTCTTCTGGCTCTTCTCCTCCTACAATATATTCGCTTAATGATTTTTTATCATCTTGTTCGTATTCAAAATCTAATGACAAAACATTAGCAGGAATATTTAATATTTTTTTAGCTTTACTCAAATCAATATCTAACAATTCAGCAACTTCTTCGGCAGATACTTTTTCACGGTTTATTTGCTCTGCTTTCTCCAACTGATTGAGTTGATATAAAATATTTATTAAACCATTAGGAATTTTGATCGTTCTACTTTTTTTACTTAAAGCATCATTTATAGATTGTCTAATCCAATTGGAAACATAAGTAGATAATTGAGTGTTATGCTTTGGTTCAAATTTATCAATTCCTCTCATTAACCCTATATTACCCTCTTGTATTAAGTCTGTTATTTTAAAATGTTCACAACCTTGATAATTCTTTGCAATTTTTACAACTAATTTTAAATTTCTTAATACAATTTTTTCTTTTATTTCTTTTACTTTTTTTATTTTATTTTTAATTTCTTTTATATTATGTGTTTCACTTTCTAGAAACTTAACACACTCTAAAAGAAATTTGACATCAAACTTAACTTGTCCTAAATCTTCATAGTAATTTTCTTCATTATTATAATAATCTCTCGAATATTCATCTAACCTTCTTAATAAAGCGTTCTTTCTACTAATCAAATTATTTGATTCTGTTGACTGATCTCCAAAGAAATGAATAGCACTTACTTCTTTCTCTCTATTACATTCTTCCATTTTTGTAATTAATAAACACAAACCTTCTAGCGAATAAAATATATCTCTATTAATCTCTTTATGGAGTAAATTCATATTATTAAACATGTCAATTTCTTCATTTTTATTGTAAAGCTTGATCTTTTCAACATCTCTTAAATAATTTGTAAAACTATCTATCTCTACATCATGATTTTTTATTTCTTCTATATCTTCTTCAAAATCTTCTTCAATATCATTTTTTATTAAAGAACTTTTTTTTGAAAAATTTTTTACCTGACCTGTTATTTTACTCCATTCTTCGATGATAATTTTATCTTGTTTATTCATATTTTTATACTTTTATTTATTTCTAACCCCAAAACTAATAACTATATTTTCAATTGTCAACATATTTTTTCAAAAAAAATAATTATTTTTTAAAAAAAAATAAATAAGGATTAAATTTTAACCTATTTAACCCTTATTTTTATTAAATTTAATTATTAATTAAATATTTTTGAATTATCTTCACCTCTTATAAAAGGATTTACTGTATGTCGTTCTCTTTGAACCGCATAAGTTCCACTTTGATGTGTTTCTCCTGTTCTGGTATCGAACACCCTTGCTCGTTCTCCATATTTAGCTTGTTCCATATGATTTGCTAAACCACTTAATGAACTAGGGTTTTGAGACAATCTATTATATGAAGTTTGAGCCATAGCTACACTATCTTGTGTTGGTATAACGTGTAAAGAACCGTTTTTATCTGCCCAAGCAGTCGCACCACTTAATTGAGCTTGTCTAATGGCTTGACGTTCTTCTGCAGGTAACATATTAAACATAGCCTGATCTCTTTGGTTTTGGTTATAAGCATCTCTCATTTCACTACCATAAGAAGAGCTTCCGCCAAGAGCCTGAATGTTTTCATTTGTGGTAACTCCTTGTGCTCTTTGAGCAGCAGCATTAGTTAATGCAGTAAATGCTCCGTAAGAACCAGAATAATTCTCTGTTCCATTTTCTCTTGCTTTAACCTCATCACTCGCAGCACCAAACATCTGGCTTAATTGTTCTATTGGAGAACCAGAACCACCTTGTCCACCACCTGCTACACTTGTATTGGTTGATAATCCACCAGCACCACCTGAAGACAATGCTTTTGCAGGAGCACCGCCAGAACCACCTATTCCCCCCATTCTTAATGCTGCACTTGATAAACCACCAGAAACTTGTTGAATTCCTTGTTGTGAACCTTGTTCAATACCATTAGCATATTCACCTAAAATTTTCTGATCGTTACCACCGAACCATTGTAATAAAGAATCTGGTATAACGTGAATTAAACTAAATATTTTCTTAACTGTGTTTTGTAAAACCATTGCATAAATAGCAACAATAGCCATACAACCCATTAACCACATAAACCCACTACCACCTAATGTCGCAGAAGCAGCGAAACCAAAGAACGCATTTATTAGTTTACCTACTGGCATTAAAAGTTGAATAGAAACGACTAATCCAATTACCATTAAAATAGGTCTAATACATAAGCTTAACACCAACATATAGCCTTGTCCTTGTCTTCCTATAAAACTTTCTTTATCAGGAGTTAAGTGAGCTAACATCCATAATGGTGCTCCGAAAATCGCTTGTATTAACATTGTTAACCAACCTATTAATGATCCCAACCATAAGATTAATGGCAACATTGGTATATACCAAACCATTATCGCAGCAGGAATTAATAAACTAATCATAAATGTTACAATAACACCACTGAAACCACCGCCACTTGTTCCTAAGTTGGTTTTATTCATTACTGCTTCAAACCACCAAATTATTTTTTTACCTAAATTATGGATAGAAATAACAGGGTTAACTTCTTGTTGATATTGGAAATCTTCCTGTCCAATTGGAGAAGTATTTTCACCAGTTAATATTTGTAATATTCCTCTATTATCTTGGTTGTAGTTGTAAGAACCGTTTTGAACAGTTAATCCACCACTACCATACATATTACTAGATAAACCAAGTAGCTGATAACCTTTATTAATTTCATTTACAGCAATACGACCTACTTCAAATAGGTTTTTATTAATATTTTCACCATATTTTTTAGAAACCATAACAGGAGAAGTTTCTTCTCTTGTAAGTTCTTGTCTCCAACGTCCATTACCACCATCTTTATCATCAATAGCAGAAGAACTTAATCCCATATATGGAACAATTGCGTTGATTTTTGGAGGACTATTAATTAAATCAGATAAGTTAGAACCTTGTGATACAATACTCCAATACCAAGCACCAGCAGAAGCTATACCATCTTTCTTCATCGCTTCTTTAATATCAAAACCTTCTGATTTTAAACTTAATTTAGCGACTTGACTTTCTGCTTCTGCCTTTAATTGATCGTAATAGTTTTCGGCAACAGTTTTCATAGCGACTGCAACTGCTCTACCATCACTATCTTCACCATTTTTAATAATATCTAAAATAGCTTTTTGAACAATTGTAGTAGCAGGAGTTCCACCGTTAACCCCTATTGTTTGTAATATTAAATACTGATGTTTTTTGTTTAACTCATTTTTTAAATCATCTAAATTAACCACTTTTGCTAAATTAGAAATAGTTCCAATTTTCGATGTCCAAGTTTCGTCTTTAAATGTTGCAGATTCACTTGTATTACTTTTCGCCGCTCCAACGTTTTCGTAAGCTTTACCTGCTCTTATAATATCTTGTGTTTTTAATTCATATTCTCCACAGAAATTTTTATAACTTCTATTACTTTGGTCTCCCATAATAACTTTGGTAGAATATTCATACGCTAAAATACTTTTTCTTTCATTTAAACGTGATACATTGTTTGCAGTAGCAGTTAAGACTTCTCCATTATTGGTAATATATGATTTTGAAGTCCAATTATTACCAGCAGAAGAATTTCCAGATTGATTTGCATCTGGCATTTTAAAGTGATCTAAACAAAGATTTGATAAAGTAATTAAACCAACTTTATTCAACATCTCTATTTCAACTGCTTTATTCATTACAACTTGAGTATTAAGTGGACTATTATCCACAAATTTTTCCCAAGCTACATCTCCTAAATAAACCCCTTGAATTGCTAACCAAATCATTAATTTTTGAATGGCAGAATAACCGTAATTAATTCCCATTGGCACTAACATACCAACCCCTACCACACTACGAGCAGCAGTGTATGTGGTTGAGAATTTTTTACCCATCATCTCGCCTTGTAAAGCTGTTCCAGTTAATCCCATAACTAAGTTGTAAATAGTTAATATAGCCCCAATAACCATTATACCTGCTAACATAACAGAAGAAACAGCAGCGATTGCGTTCTCAGAGATATTACCATTACCTAACGGTTCGATGATATATTTAACTAACAAATCAGTATCTTCTGCTTCTGGACTAAATAAATCACCATAAGCGTAACCTGATTGTGTCATTAACAACAAAATCGAAATCAAGAAAAACTTCACCTTTAATTTTAGTTCTCTCATTTTTTCTTTTTTTCTTAAATTACTTTTTCCTCATTTTATTGTAGAAAAACAAAGTTTTTATTTTCTAAGACCTTAAATTTTATATGTTTAAAACCAATATTTATTTAAATAAAAATAAAAAAAGCTTATCCCAATAATGAAATTAAATTGTTAAAACTTTTATCTTTTTTTAAAATAGAAAAAATTAAAGATTAAATTTATTATGACCCCAGAAGAATTTAAACGTTATTTTGAACATAATACAGGTATGTTTTTACTAACTATTTGGTGTAGTCAACATGGTATAAAAGCTAATGAGAAAAGAATTATTAGAATTCCAGAAGAGTATGCAAATCTATTTAAAATTAGTTTTCCTGCAAATATAAAAGAAAAAAATTTTTCTCTTACAGCAGAGAGAAATGAAAGTAATTGGCTTAAAAGAATTAATTGGAATAGAATTTTATTCAATATTGAAAATAAAGAATTAATTTTAATTTCTGAACGAATTGAAGGAGATAAAACTCAACTTTGTGATATAGGAGAAATAGCAATTATAATTCCTGTTGATAAAAAATCTAAATTAGAACTGTTAGAGAATCAAAAAAGAATTTATATTAAAGAATTTTTTGTTGATGGACAGGAAGTTTTTAACTCAAAACCTATAAAAGTTGTTAATTTTTTAAAGCAAGAAATTGATGAATATTCAGAAAATGGAGAACTTGAGATTTTTAAATATAACGAGAAGAAAAAATTTACCACTTATAAGGATATGATAAACGGTAACATTCAAAGAACAAATGTTTTTAGAAAAGTTCAATATCAAGGAGATGAAATAAATTCATTTATCGATAGTAATCTTGGAAATTTAACAAAACCGTTTGATGTTAATGAGATCAACAAAGAGCTTAAAGAATATGGAGAGCATTTAGAATCTTCTTCCTCATTAAAGAAATATGCAGAACAAGACTATTCATATGGAGAATGGTATGATAAACAAATTGCATTAGATGAAGAAAGACGAAATAAAGCAAATGAACAATGGCTTAAAAATATGTATTAATATTAATTAAAATAAAAAACCACATTTTACAATGTGGTTTTTGTTGTTTTACATGCCTAATTTTGGACCGTTGTTTAAAGTTTTATTGTATGTTTGTTTCATTTCTTGTTTGTTTTCTAAATTAAAATCATATCCCATTTGCTGAACTACTTTATTTAATAAATCTTCATGGTTTCTTTCTGTTGATTTTGAACTTGTTATATCTCTTAATAATTCAGAACATATAATTTGACGATACTCATCAAACTCACTTGAACCTATCATTTTCAGAAAAACTAAAATAGAATCGTAAAAAATAGAAAAATTTTCAACATCTCTTAAATTTTTTGCGAATTTCATACTTGTGTCAATGACATTAGGGCGAAATAATGTCTCTTCTGTATCAAATTGAGGCTCATAATTCCCTTGTAATGAAAACATATTTAACATTATTTTAACTCCTCTTGTTTAAATTTATTTAGAATATTTTTAACTTTATCAACCCTCTCTCTTGAATATATTTTTTCTAACAGAGCAAAATCTCTAATAAATAAAAGTCTATCCAGTAACAACCTATAATGACTTTTATCTTTATTTTTAACTGCCTCTATTACGAGAGCTTGTGATAATTCTTCTTTATATTTTTCATCGAAAAAATTTACTATTCTTAATGCTTTTGAGAATTTTATATATGCCATAACAAAAATTAAAGTATTTGACTGCTCCATAACATCTTTAGCACTTATACTAGCCTCTGTTAATAGATCTGATAACTCTAACAAAGCAGTATTTACCTCTTTCGTTTCATCAACACACCAATATTCATTTTCTTCTAACATTTTAAAAATCTGAAAAAAATTATGGTTTTTCTGTTCCCAAAAACGATCTACAACCTTTTTACTTAAATTTAATTTTTCCATATAAAACCTTTAATTATTTTAAATCTTTATCTTTTTTTGGTTTTTCTTTAATTTTTATTTCAGAGAAAGGAAAAGTTGGTATTAAATCCCCTTCTTCTCTCCACTGTTTCACTGTTACAAAATCTCTTACTTTTATCCTATAACAACTTATTGTATCTTTTACCATCAATGCTATAGCTACTCCTAAAACAGATAAACACATAATAAAAGCAATAATATTCATTACTGAAAGATAAAAAGCAGCAAAACCTAAAACAACAACTGTTAAACCTAATTCGCAATAAAAACTTAAAGCATGTGAACGATACGCATCTTCTAATTTTTTATCTGATATATTATTTGCCTCGACTATTTCTTCAAATGTTAAATCGTTTTTTTCATACAATTCCCCTCTAGCTCCACGTCTTAAGTGATCGAAGCTATCCCATATCATTTTACCAGTATCAACAATTTGATTGTATCCTATTACTGTTTTGGTTGTATCTTTTAAATCATTTTTAACATTGTGAATTTTATTTGAAGTGTAATTTTTTAATCCCATAAAAATAAATTCTTTAATCTTTTCTTTATTAATTATAGTTTTAAAAGTTTTTATAGTGAAACTTATTTGTGTTTTTTAAAAAAATAAACCTCATTTATTTAATGAGGTTTATAATATTATCTATTATTAATTATTTTTTCCCTGTAAGGTTTGTCTCTGCTTTATTTCTTAATTCCGCTAAGTCATTCAATTGAATTGGAGACATTTGTTGTAATAAAGAAACCGCTTGCATTTTTAATGAACTTTCTGCCATTTCCAATTGTTTCATTTGAATGTAGTTATTAATTGCTAACAATTGAATTTGCGAAGATCCTTGTCCACCACCCATAGCATTTTTAGCAATAACTTGATTTTTAAAGAAATTATTCACAATTATTTTTAACAATGCTTTTTCAGATGGAGTTTCAGGAGCAGCAGATTTTCCACCGTAAACTGCTTTAAAATCTTCTGATTTTAAATACTCATCCCATACTTGTTTTATAGCAGGAGTGTTTTTTATCTTATCAGGATCGGCAGCAGTATTAAACGCCACGATATTTAACATAGCTTCTTGTGCAGCACTTGTTCTTCCTAAATAAGCATCTCTTCTTTCGTTGTAAATTTGCCCTTCATTTTCTGAATTAACTCCGCTAGATTCAATTTTAGAAGGAACTTGTCCACCCTGATAGTCCACAAATAATCTAGCAACTTCCAATCCTTCATATTTTACTACTCTACCGTCTGGTAATGTTACATTTCCATTTGGAATAATCCCCATTGTATTATAAACAACAGGAGTTGTGTTTCCGTTTTTATCTGAAATACTTACATCAATAACACCTTCTGATAAAGATAATGCACTTCGATGCATACCACCTGCAATAGAAACTTCTTTACAACCGTTAACTTTATTGTCCACATCTTCCTTAGAACATGTAAATTTTGAAGCTCTCTCTCTTTTATCATTAGTTTGTCCATGACCAGCAGTTTGACTTGTTTTACGTTTATTAGCTTTCACCACTTCTTCTAAACGTCTTTGTGTTCCAGTTGAACTAATACCTAACATAGCTTCACTTTCTGTCATCTTAATACAAGCATTAATATCTGGTCTTGCTAAACGTTTATTTTCAATATCAGCTTTTAAAATTTCAATTTGTGAATTTGCATCCAACATTTTATTAGCTACGTCATCAGGCAAACTTTTTAACGAACCATTCATAGAAAAGTTTACACCATTATTCAACATACGCATTAATAATGAAGGAACATCTGAAATATTAAAATCCGCAATACCTGCAAAAGCAAAAGCATTTGTAGGAGCAAAAACAGCAGTTGCAACTGCGATAGAAGCCATAGCTTTTCTAAATTTTTTATTCATACTCATATTATCTTAATCCTGTATTAACTCTAACATCGCCAACATTTCTAAAATATTGCCCCATATTATTATTTCCACCACCCATAAAGTTATTTATAGATGCACTTCCTGTGTATTTCCCAATTGTTCCGTTAACCATATTTTTAGCCTGTCCTACAAATTGATTACATTGAGAAGCAATTACTCCATCAACTCCATCTGCAACTCCTTTTACAATCTCTTGGAAACCTGGAACACTCACACCTAAAGAAGCAGAACTATTAATTGCATTATTAATACAACTTTTTGTGCTTGATAAATAACTTCCATAGTTTGAAACTGTTTCATTTAGTGATTCTTTTACTTTTAACAAAGACTCAGAAGCACCAACTTCATTTTGAAATTCTTTGGTTAAAAGATCTGCACACTCTTCTTTTGTTACAGCAAGGCTAGTTGAGCCTATTGCCAATAAAGAAAGTATTAACATTGTTTTTTTCAATATCATTTTGTTAAAACCTTTACATTTAATCTTATTTTTATCCTTATATTAAATAATAAAAACTTTTTATGTTTTTTAAAATTTAGTTTCATTTCTTTTAAAAAATAAAAAAGGGTTAGAAACCCCTTTTTCATTTTTATTTTAATGTAAATTTTAACCAGTTATTCAAATCTTCTTTTAATGATTGATTTTGCTCAATTATACTTTTAATAGTAGCTAATAAATCTCCTTCTTCTCTTTCATAAAAGGTTTTAAATTTATCTAAAATCAATTCAAAATAAATAGGTTCAACCACCTGCTTGTCATTTGTTATTGAAGTTTTAACAAACCCCTCTTCTACTGGAATGGTTTTTAAAGTTCTTACTAAATAAAAAATTTCCTTATAAACTCCTTTTAAAACACTTTTGTCCTTCAACATTTCTATTAATTCATTTTCTTTGAATGTTAATAAACGTTTGAAATACTCATCAACTCGATTAATTATAAAAAGTGTATGATTTATTAAATTTATTTTTCCATTTATTTTATTTTCTTCATTTAAATAAAAACTATATGTTTTTAACCCTACTCTACTTTGATTGTTTTTACTTACACCTGTTGGATTAGCATGAACAACTCCTTTTCCTAATCTATATAAAAGTCTTTCATGCAAATGCCCATGAACCCAAGCATCAAAATTATATTGTGCATAATCTTCCATATCATTAACATACGCTCCTATTTTTGCAGGTAATATATCTCTATCTAAATAAGGGTTTAAATTAGCAGTTTTTACATCAACTGCAAATCCTGACATTGATAAAGCAGAAAAGCTAGGAACATGATGAGTCATAACAATAGTTTTTCCTTTATATTCTTGACTTAAACTTCTAGTTAAAAAATCTCTTCCTCTTTTATTTAAAGCATATGAATGAGCAGGAGAAAAATATTCCACCCTCTCTTCGAAAGGAAATTTTTCCAAAAATTGTTTAATATTCTCAACGTTTTTTAATTTATATTTGTTTCTAATTTTATTTAAACAAAATTTAAGTATTTCTTTATTGTAATAACTATTACCAGTTAAAATTCCACGAATATTTTTTTTATGTTGTTCAATTATAAAGTTATAGTCTCTCAATAGTTCTGGCTCATTTTCAAAAAAATTTTTCACATTAATATAGTTATAATCGTTAATTTTAAAATCAGAATGACAAACTAATAAAGGATCAAAATCATCAAAATCACTCCATAAAGTAGAAGATATAATTCTTACATTATCAACTTCAAAAATTTTGTTATCTGCAAAAATAATATCACCATTACTTTTAGCACATTGTTCTTTAATAAAATCTATTCTATCTGAATAATTACCTTGATAAAATTCATGATTTCCAGGTATGTAAATTATTGGGGCAGTTTGTTTTTTAAAAAATTTAAAAATTTCCTTTGGTTTTTCACTCACATCTCCTGCACATAAAATAATATCTGCTTCTTTATCAAATTCAACGTTATTAAACCTACCATGAATATCAGACATTAATTGAAATCTTAAATTACTACTTTGATCTATCATTTATTAAAAATACCCTTTTTAATTGAAAACTGTTTTTTAGTCTATAATGATATTATAGTTATTTTGAAAAAATGATATGCACAATTACCACCATTTTATAGAGCACGGTAAGTTTGAAAATTTACAAAAATATAAAAATATGATATTAAACTTTATAAAAATCTATAACCAAGATGTTAATTTAGAGTTATTTTTTAATAACTTGAATGTTTACTTAAATAAAATTCATAAAGAAATTATTGAGGAAAGAAATATTCATTCAATAGAAGTTTGTGAAAAATATTCAGATTATATTACTGCAGTTTTAGTTAAAAATAAAAAAATTGCTAAAAAGGATTTTAAAGAGTTTCTTATTTCTTTAGCAGAACAAATTGATCTTAGAGATGGAGGAGAGATGATAAATATTCAATATAAGGATTTAAATGTTATCTTATTTATTCATTCAAATATATAAATTTAAAAAATAAAAGACCAAAATTATTTTTTTGGTCTTTTTTATTTTTATAATTTTGAAGTTATTTGATTTGCTTTTATCAATAATAATTCACTATGTTTTTCACACTCTTGTTGATAGTAACGATTTTCTAATTTTTCAGTAATTAAATCCAATTTATTTCTACAATAAGATTCTGCTAATTCATGATTGGAAAAATTTCTATCTTCTGGTTTTACCTTTAAAGACATTACATCTCTGTATTCTTTTATTTTTTCCACATCTAATTGATCTAACTGTTGTTGTCTGCTTTGTCTATTTTTATTTCTATCTTCAACTTTTATATTCATATAATCATTATTGTTGTTATATATATTATTTGTAGAATTTTTATCTTGAAGAAAATGATTATATTTCATCCCCATAGTTCATTCCTTAACTATCTATTAAATTGTATTGTATTGTTATGATTATTTACTGCCTCAAAAGCTTCATTTGCCTCTGTAAGCTGTTCACGAGATTTATCTATACATTTTTGTTCAAATCTCTCTAAAGCATCTCTACAATTATTTTTTACTAACTCTTCATCTGTAAATTGTCTTTGAGGTTGCTCTCCTTGCAAAATAGAAGAATACTCTTGATCCATTTCAAAAGGTCTAGAAGCTTGATTTATTGCTTCATCTGTCTTTCTATCTTCGATAGCTCTTCTAATTCTCTCTGACACTAATGAATCTTCTTCTGAAAAACCAGTTTTATCCATACCTGTATAAGCATTTTTAAATTTTTCTTCCTGATGCAAAAATGATTCATAAGCTTCTGGATTTTTTTCCATAATTTCAGCATTAATATTTGTTTGTTGATTTAGAACTTCTAATTCTCTTTTTTGTATTTCTTTTTCAGTTAATTTTTTACCCATAACTTTAAATTATTCTAACTAATTCTACATTTATTCTAAGAATAAAATCTCCTTTTATAATAAAATAAACCTAAGTTTTTATTTCTTAGGTTTATTTTTATTATAAATTTATACCATTTGTTGCTCTAATATATTTTTTCTTTTTTTTCTTTTTATTTTCTTTTTTAACTTCAGTAGTTTTAACCTCTGTTTTTACCGTTTCACCTTCAATTTTTTGAGGAACATCTAAATTAGTAGAAGTTACCTTTAAAATGTCCATATCGTCTAAAAATTTTTGTTCTCCAATTAAATTTTTAGTAAAACTTTTCGTTAGTGAATTATCGATTTTATCTTCATCTACCTTTTTATTTACTGGTAAATCTTCAGTCTTTTTTTCATCTTCAATTTTATTAGATGATTTTTCTTCCCCTTTATTCACAATATCTGGTTTAGCCACAAAATCTTTTGAAACCTTATTTAATTGAGGATTTTCTTCAACTACATTTGATTTGTTATCTTCAACCACAGTTTTTTCTTCTACTTTTTCCTCTTTAATTTCTTGTGGTTGTTTTATTTCTGTTTCTTCTATTTTAGTTTTTTCACCTTCCATTGGTTTTATTTCATTTAAAGTATCAACAGAAATTATTTCTTGTTTTAATTTAAGATCGGTTTGTTGACTTAAAACTTCATCTTTTCTTTCTAATGAAAGCTCTTTTTTATCCCAATCAAACACCGTAACAAAATTTAACTCCGCAACAATTTCATCCCAATATTTACTTCCTTCAAATTTAACCATTGAGTTTAGATCAATATTCTCATCTATCTCAATATTCCAATTAATAGGCACAATGTGTTCAAGTAGTGTTGATAAAGGCAATTCTCCTCTACCTTTTATTTTTTCATAAACAACTCTTTCGCCTATGGTTTTAACATCACTATTGTTGTATGAAATATTTCCTCTAATACCAAGATTTTCTTTTTGTTGCTTTTCTTCCTCAACTATTTGTTTTTCAAGCTTATTTTTACTTTCTTCTTTTAAAGCTTCTTTTTCTTTTATATTATTATCTGATTTAGAGACTTCCACTTTCTTGGTATCAGTTGTTTTCTGATTCTTTGCCTTATTAATGGCTTTCATTTTATTTTTAGCTCTTGTTTCTCTAATTACTTTTTCAACTCTTTCTTTAAAACCTTGTGAAGCTACTATTTGTCTTTGTGGAGAATTATCTAAACCATCTATTACTAATTCTGCACTAGCATTAAATGAAATGGTTGACAACAATAACGCAGAAGTTAATGCAGTTAATAAAAATTTATTTTTTTGTTTATTCATAATTTTCATAAAATATTATCTCTCTACTAATATATGTTTTTTTATCTATCTGTTCTTGTTCTTCTTCTATTTGACACATTTGGTTTAAATTTACCAGATAAAAAACAATTTAATCTTCTTAACGCAGAAGGAAGCTGATATTGAAAAACAACCTCTATTATATACAAAGATACTACAGCAATAATTGCAATAACTGCAGTCCAAAGCCTCATATGTAGTAAAAATAAGGTAAAAAATAAAAGTAAACGATAATCAAAAATAAAAAACTTTGTCGTTTTAGAAGAATATCGCCATACTGTTTCGTTTATATCATTCATAAAATCTGTTTTTCAACAATAAATTACTATTATTTTAAACAAAAAACAGTTTTTATACTTCCCCAACAAACAAAATACCGAAAGTATGTGGAAAAATAAAAAAATAAAAAAATATTTACCTCTTCTTGTTTTCCTGTTATTATTAAGTCAAATAACAAAAGGATAACAAAATGAACATTTCTTTTGAACAGTTTTTATCGGAAGTTTTTAACTATGAGCCAGTTCATCAAAAAGTGAACAAAGATATAGATATTTTCTCTACTATTTCACTTGCTTATAAAGATTCTAAAAAATTCCATCCGTTAGATTTAGGTGGAGAAGATAAAATTTTAAAGCTAATAGACAGTATTGGTTATAATGATTTGGTAAATAAAGGAGAGTATCGAACAACAATTATAAAAATAAAGCTAAATAACTCTTTAAAATTAACTAAAAGATTTTTAATCAAAAAGAATTTTGTTAGTATAGGGGAAAAGAAAATAGTTAGCTATACTCTTGTTTTACCTGAAAATCCAACAAAACAATTTATATTTTTTTCACACTTAGCAGAAAAAAACGAGTTGATTAAATATTTTGATATGGATTTCAGTATTACTAAAAACGATTTAAAAGATGAATTTAAATTTATCAATAAAAAAACCAATAATTTAATTGATCCAAAATTTAAAAATTTTGTTTTAAGTGGCAATTTATTTTTAAAAGAATATGATAAACAATTGACGTATATTTCTTATAACATTATTAATGGAAACATCATAAATAGTAAGATTAAAATACAGTATAGTTTTGGTTTAAAATATACCAGCAAATCACTATTTCAAACATTAGAAGTAGAGTTTTTCTTAAAAGAAAATAACATTGATTTTAAAATATTAAATTGTGATGAAAAGGGATTATTATTTGATTTATATAAACACACTATTGATGTTATTTTAAAAAATAGAAAAAATGATTATCAAAAAATCTTTTCCTTATAAAAATTAAAAGCAGGATTTAATATCCTGCCTTTATTTTTTTATTATTGTTTTTTTAAAACTTCTGCAATAGCTTCCATTAAAACTGTTTGATTTTGAGTTAAAGTTTTGATTTGTTTTAATATTTCAACATCTTTATTTTCTTTAAATGCCTGTTCCTCATTTTCCTGATCCACAAAACCTTGTGAAAATAAAATACTATCATAGGTTTCTTTTGAAATAATACCTGCTTCTAATTTTTCTTGTGCATCTTGAACAAAAGAATGTCCATATTTTTCTAACACTAATTTTGAACTATATGTTAATTTATCAGTGCCACCGCTTAATAAGACATTTTTTACATTTTCATCAAATATAACATATTCTCTCAATGCAGTTAACTTACCTTCTACTGTCGGAATTAATCTTTGAGATACTACCACTTTAATACTTTCTATTAAAGATGAGGTGATGCTATTTTGTTCATTCGCAGGGAAAAAGTCCACCATACGTCTAATTGTGTTAACAAAACCATTTGTATGTAGTGTTGTATAAACATCATGTCCAGTTGTAGCGGAAGTTATAGATTCTTTTACTGTTTCTTTATCTCTCGACTCCCCTATTAGAATAATATTTGGTGCTCTACGCATCGCATTTTCAGTTGCTTTTGCGAATGAAACTATATCTTCTGGAACTTGTGATTGTGAGGCAAAAGAGTGTTCACTCTCTATTAATTCATACATAAACTCAACAGGAGATTCTGCAGTAACAATTTTTTTATGGTATTCTGGTCTTCTTAAAAATTCTGCAATCAACGCAGCCAATAATGTCGATTTACCAGAACCAGTAGCCCCCGTTACAATCCCTATTCCATAGTTTAAATTCAATAAAGCATGTTCTAATTTTTTCGGCAACAACATGTCTGATAATTTAGGAATTTCCATTGGAATATAACGAATTGTAATCTGATAAGAAGCTCCTTCCAATCCCCTTTCCTTTGTATGGTTTATCCTAAAACGATAAATTTCCTGTAAATTGTCTTTATTTTTTACTGTTATAGCTCCATCAACAGGAACTCCACTATTTAAAGTTCCGATTGCCGATTCTCCACTTAAATGTTTAATAAACTCTACTACTTCAAATAATTGTAATGGGTTTCTAGTGATTGCCCAACGTTTCTCATATAAAGTTACCATTATTTTCATGCCAACTTTAATGTTTATATCTTTTACCCCTAATTGTCCTGCATAAACTAAAATATCTTCAATATCTTTTCCTTCAAATCGCATTTTTTGATTTGGCATCAATAACTCATGTTTATTTGATTCATTGTATGCTTTATTTTTTAGAAAGGCAGGGGTATTATTAATCTGTGAGTTTTCTGTCATGTTTGTGCTTTTTTAATAAAAACTTATGGTTAAATGTTAGGTAATTTATTTTTTTAAACCAATCCTTTCCTTTGTAGGTTTTTTGTGATATAATGGATTTTATTTAATAGGTATAAAAATGATTGAAATTTTTACAGACGGAGCTTGTTTAGGGAATCCTGGTGTTGGAGGGGTTGGTTATTTAGTTAGAAAAAATAATCAAGAAACCACTTTTCAACAAGGTTATTTCTTAACAACAAATAATAGAATGGAATTATTGGCAGTTATTTTAGCATTAAAAAGTTTAATGGAAGAAGATAAAAATGATAATATAACCGTCACCACTGATAGTATATATGTTAAAAATGGAATTACTAGTTGGATTAAAAAATGGAAAAGTAACAACTGGAAAAGTTCTACTGGTAAGGTTAAAAATCAAGATCTATGGAAAGAATTAGATAAATTAAATTCTCAATATAATATTGATTGGCAGTGGACAAAAGGACATGCAGGACATCGTGAAAATGAAATTTGCGATAAATTATCAACTTCTATCTGCAAAACCCCTACCTTATCAGATGTAGTTTATGAACTAGAAAACAAATGATAAAAAAGAGAGTTAATAACTCTCTTTTTTGTATTTTATTTAAACCATTTATTTTTATTTGGATTAAGTTGGGCATCTTGTGTTTTCTTAATAACTCTATCACCAATTGCCATTTCTTTTCCACCACCTGTAATACCAAGTTCTGAACGAGATAATTTAGGTTTCGTTACCATTCCTAACTCATATAAACGTTTGTATCTTAACATACCAGTAAAATCACGCTCTAATCTTGCTAGGTTATCTCCAAACTGATCTGCTGCTTGTTCATAACCATCTTCCCAACCTAATTTTACATATTCATCCCAAACTTTATTTTCTGCTGAGTTCGTTGGTAAAACGGATTTAGAAGGGTTCTCTGGTTCTGATACATCTACATAAAGATAAACTCTCCAATCAGGAACATTGTTTACAATTTTTGCAGGAGTTTCAATTTTATAAATTACGTCTGCCGCTCTTACTTCATTTGAGTTAGGTTGATTATAAGCATCTCTCCCCTCTGTAATTACAGGAGGCAAGAAACCCTTTTCTAACTGAACTTTTTTAAAATCATAAGTTTGATCTAAAATTCTTGATTTTGAACCATTATAACTATCCAACTTACGGTTGATTACCGCACCACCACTTGCAAAACCTGCCTGTGTTCCAAAAGCCCTAGCAGCACTCTGTAGCATCTCTAAACGTATTGCACTAATTTTACTATTACTTTCTTCTTCAATTGTTTTTGCGATAGAAGAAGAACTAATGTTTTTAATATTGAATTTTGTATCTTTTAGATCTGTTGCTTCTTTTGCTCCACCCCAATAATAATCACCTGCTATATCTTTTTTATCAATTGCAAAAGTAGTTGAAGTTAAAGAAAGTAAAGCTCCAATTAATATTTTATTTTTAAAATTTCTTTTCATTTTCACCCTCTATCCTATTTATAAGTAAATGCTACTGTTTTTGTTTGACTTGAAATATTAATATTTCCTTTTGAATTAATTTGTTGATCTATCATTCCAAAAATTTCTTTAATAGATTTATTTTTAGCATCTATATCAACAGGAAGATGTTGTTTTGCTCCATTTTCAGAGTAGTCGAAGCCCATTTTTTTACTTAAACTTTTGATTAACTCATTTGCTTCGCCTTTCCATTTTAAATTAACTCGTTGATCTAACACAGATAAAACCGCTTGTTGTCCAGCAGTTGATTTTGTATCAATTCCTTTATTAGCAACTAACAAATTACCATTTGAATCAACCTGATTTGACTTCACAATAACTTTATTACCTTTTCTAGCTGCAACTGTATTCTCAATAGGAGAATTGTTAATAGGAGAATTGATAGAACTCGCATCACCTTTTCTTGCTTTATCTAATTCATTTAATGCTTTTTGAACTCTTGTAATAGAATTTCCTAAACTTTCTTCAACTAAATCATTTAATTTAGAATCAGCGTTACTACTTAACCCTAATGAAGAACTACAACCAGATAAAAACAAACTAGTGGCGAATGTGGCTAATATTAATTTCTTTTTCACTTAAAATTCCGATCTATATTTATTTCTCTTTTTATATTAAAAAAATAAAAAAAGTTTTTCACAATCAATATATATTATTTGTTGTTTTAAATCCAAACTATTTAATTTATTATCCATTTAATTACCTTGTTTATTTCTTTTTATTGTTTTTATATACATTTTCCAAAAATAATTCACCCGTGTAAACTTTTTTAATTCTTAAAACTTCTTCTGGATCTGCTTTCACTCTTGTAAATGATTTACCCATTTGTTTTTTTGCATAATGATTGGTAGCAGTATCATCTACTGCATGCCCCATTAGAGCAGCTATTTCTTCTCTTGATAAACCAGAAGCTTTTGCATCAGCAGCAAACTGATGTCTTAACGAATATAAACAAGGATGTTGTTTTCTTTTAGGGTAAAGTTTTTTCGACACTGTTCTTAACAAATCACCACAGCTTTTTTGAAATTTTTCATACTGCCCTAACTCCTTATAATAATTGGCATTTTTTACTTGCTCTTGTATATATTTTTTCTCAATATCACTTAAATATTCTAAATGTATTGTTCTGAAATCTCCATGAGATCTTCCATTAGTATTTTTAGCATTTTTAACAATTAATTTTGAAAAGTCTTCTGATAATTTTGCTTCCCCCCATTCAACAGGTCTCAAACCTGTTAAAACTCCTGCATAAAGCCAATTTTTTAGTTCAATGTTATTTTTGTAGTTTGATTTTTCTAAGAAACTTACAATTGCAATAAAATCACTTACAGGGAATTTTTTCATCTTTTTATTAGAAGACTGTAATGTTCTTTTTACTTTATTATCGGGAGTTACTTCTTTTAATTTTTCTAAAACTTCCAATTCATCAGGATAATTTTCTTCAATAAAATAAACAACTGATGCTTTATATAACTTCCAAGAGGCATAAGATAATATGTTTTTATAAGCACAAAGCCAACCTACAAATTGCTTTAATGAAAGATTTTCATAGGTTGGTATTTCAAGTTCTTTTCTAGCTTTTTTAGCCAATGATATAGCTTTTACTTTGTATGCGGTTTTAGTATCTTCTGTTTTTGTTAAAACAGCTAATTTTGGCATGTCTTATACCTTTAAAATTATGATTTTATTTTTTCTTATATAATAAGAAATTTAATTAAAAACATTTAAAAACAAAAACAGAAGAAACTTCAACATCTCTTCTGTTTTTATATAATTTATTTTTTATTCTAATAGCTCTAACATATCGAAAAACTCCCCTTCCGTTATGTTTTTATAAACTATTTCGTGGTTTTTCCAATTCTCAATCTCATACTGTAAAGTTGTTAATCTATTACCTGATTCAATTTTACTTAAAGCTTTAATATAAGTATCTGTTTCTCCTACTATTATTACCTTACATTTTGCTCTCGTAAATGCAGTGTAAAGTAAAAATCTATTCCAAGTAAATGTATGACTTGAAGATAAAGGAATTATCAACACTGGAAATTCACAACCTTGACTTTTATGAATTGTGATCGCATAAGCTAAATTGAAGTAAAAGAAATCTTTCCCTTCAATATAAACATCTGATAATTTATCATCTTTTTCTAAAAAAAATGATTTATTCTCATTACTAACTCCTTGAACGATCCCCATTTCTCCATTAAAAATATCTAGATCATAATTATTTTTTGTGTTAATAACACGATCTCCATTATTAAAACCTTTTTGATCTGCAAAATGTTTTAAATTAAAATCATATTCGCTAATTTCTATATCTTCATTTAATAACCAACGAAATCTATTATTAATTGATTCAACAGAACAAACCCCTTTTTTATTTTGAGGAGTTATCAATTGAATATCAGACTTTTTATATTTTTTATCACCTAATAGTTTTATTAAAACTTCCTCTATTTTTAAAAACGTCTCATTCTCGTTTTTACAAGGTATAAAACAATATTCATCCTCAATTGTTCCAAATTTTCTAGGAAATCTTCCCTCTTTTATCATTTTAGCTATATCTGGCAAAATGCTATCTTCCGAAGTTCTATGTATGTTTTCTAGTCTTGCGGTAGGAATTTTTCCATATTTTATTAAGTCCTTCATAACCTGCCCAATTCCTACAGGAGGTATTTGATCTATATCCCCTACAAAAATTAAATGACAGTTTCTTCCAACTTTACTTAATAATGAAGTTGCTAAAACAGTATCAATCATTGAAGATTCATCTATAACAAAAATTTTATTTTCAAAATAACCAGAACCAGTATTTTCCGCTAACATTCTATGAATTGTTGAACTAACTTGAACCTCTCCACTTCCACTTACTTTATCGGAATTAATTGCTTGCATCATCCTTTTACTTGCCACTCCTGTTGGAGCTAACAATATCACCTCTTTATCTGGATGATATTTATTAAATATGTAGAGCAATTTCTTTAAAGTTGTTGTTTTACCACTTCCAGGTCCACCTGTAATAATTGAAACATAATTTTTATAGGAATTCTCTATTGCTTTTGTTTGACTATCATCGTTATGAAAACCTTCCGAAGTAATTTCATCGACTGCTTCTTGTTTAAAATCAAAAGAGTTGGTTAATAATTTTGATATTCTTTTACCTGTCAAAAATTCTTCAATAAAAATTTGGTCTGTAGTAATATATATTTTCTCTCCATATCCCAAATCCATCTTTCTAATCACGAACTCTTTATTTCTAATTTTATCTTTTAAAATCTCTTCAATTTTTGAAGGCTCAATCCCTTTTATTTTTGATAGAGATTTATAAAATTTAGATAATTCAATGACAGTATCTTTATTTTTATTAATTTCTTGGTTAAAAATTTCAGTCATTAACGCATTAATTCTTTTAGGATCTAATAAATCAAAACCTAAATTTAAAGCAAAGTTATCTAATGAACTAAAACCAACCCCTTTTACTTTAATTAATTTATAAGGGTTATCAATGAAATTTTTATAAACCTCTTCAAATAAACGAGAATTTTCTTGTGCTTTTTGATAAAAGTTTTTTGTAGTTGAAGTTAAAACTTCTTCAATTTTTGGAACTTCTTTTCTTATATTGCTAAAATAAAAATCGAAAATTCTTTTAGCAATTACTTTTTTCATTTTTTTAAGTAAGCAAAGTTGAGCAAACATATAACCTTGCTGATATTGATACCATTCTAATGAAACTTCAATTTCAACTGGCTTATCCTTTGCAGGTATGTTTTGTGAAAAGAAAGCCTCCGAAAGTTGTTTTGGATCTAATAAAAAATCTCTCAATGCTAAATTTTTACTTTTAGCATAAGAAACAATAGCTTGTGCATCTTTTTTATTTAATGATTTTAAACCTTTATGTGATATAAATCGATTGACCTCTACATCACTTTCAGGAAGTTGTAAGAAAACTTCTTCTGCTTTTAATTGTCTTCCATATTCATTTTGAACCCAAGTTCCAGAAATTGTTAGATTCATTTTCTCTTTTATAAAATCCATAAAATCAGGATCTTCAACTAAAACTGGAAAATTATATTCTACCTTTTTTATCCCATAAACATCTGAATGTATTAAATCTCCGCTACTAGAAGCTTTAAATACAGTAAAATTTGGATTTTGAGTAATAATAGAGTTTACAACAACATTGTATTCTTTTATTTCATCAACATATTCCAACTTTTCTTCATCCTGCAAATATTCATTTCCAAAATTTTCTACATCACTTTCTTTTACCTGCAAAAATTTAGATTGATATGCCATTTTCTTTTATTTTTAAAAATACTTATTAAAGTTTATCATAATTGGAGTTTTTATCAATATATTTTTTAAAATATAAAACCGCTATTTAGGCGGTTTTATATAATGTTTAAGAAAACATATTTTGTTTTATTAAACCAAAATCAATAGCTTCTTTAATTATATCATTAATAATAATATTTGCAGCGTTTCGTGTTTTCTCTTCATCTTCCACATTAACTCCACCACTTTGAACTATGATTTTTTTAGCTTTTTCTTCTACACCATGTGGATATAATTGAGATAGTATATACAACGTTTGTTTAACACCATATCTTTCATACAAACCATCTCTTACTGCAGCGTTAATTTGAGTTGTGTTAAACGCCCATAATTCTTCTGGACATAATGTTGCTTGAACTCTAAATGAAGCCCATTGTAAACCAGAAGCATTTTTATAATCACCACCCATTTTATATCTAGCTAAGAAACTTCTTGCTTCTCCACCTAAACCTTTTGTAACAATATAACATTCAGTTTCATCAAAGTTAAATATATCTTTAATTTCTTCCATTTTAGCTTGCGACATTGGTTTCATTATATAAATTGCAGAAGTAAATTCCATCATTTTAGAACTAAAGTCATCAATTGATTGAGAAGCTAATAAAATATCAACCTTATATTTACGTCCTAAACGCAAATAATCAACAACCTGATCTATAATGAAAGGATTTCCTTTCGCAGCATGCAACTCATCTATGAATAAACGTTTTTTTGAGCTACGCATTTTCTCAAATTCTTCTCTATGATATTTGCGATACTCTTCAAATGGACAACTTTTATTTAACAATTCAGGTTTAGAGGAAGGAGTTGAATCTGCCTCTTCTTTATCTACGAAAAAGTCTTTTGATAACGCAAAACTATTATTCATACATAAAATTGTAAATGTTCTAGGATCTGCCCCTTTAACCTCATCCAAATCCGCAAAAGCTATTTTTGAGTTTGCAAAATCCATTGTGGTATAGTTGTTTAAAGATGGAAACGCTTCCGCAGTTTCTTGCATTTTTCTTGTAAATGCTTGTAATAAATGCTCATTACCACCATCTTTAATGATTCGATAGTATTCTTTTAACGTTGTATTTTCAGTAGTAATTAACATTAAATCTGAAATCAATGGCATAGCATAAATTTGTGCCTTATTCGCCTCATAATACATTTTATGCTTGAAAAGCTCGTCAACAATTTGCCACCAAGTTGTTTTACTATCTGTTTTATAATTGATTTTTTCCAAAGCCTCATCTACTTCTGGAACGAATCCGTTTTGATATTTTTTAGGCATTTTTGTATCTGAAAACATCTCATAAGCCATTGGAATTAACATATCAATAAAACCTGCCAAACCACTATCTAAAGTTGTTCTACCCTCAACATCCTGCTCCGATAATAAAACCTTAAATAAGTTTTTTAAAAATGTCATTTGGCTAGGTAATGGAGTTCTACAACCTAATTTAGTATCAAAAGGGTTAATTGCTCTTTCTGCAACGTTACGAACCCTATAAGTTAAAACTTCATGTCTTCTATTTGGCGGTAAAGATTGTTTAATTAAATTCGCCACCCCTTCACTTGAACGACCTACGTCAAGTCCTCTTATATAAGGTATATCCAAATTACCACTATCTAAACATAAACCTAAATTTAAATAGTTTAACAAAACAGACTTACCTGCACCTGGTGGTGCCCATATCAATCCACCCCACATGTCTTGTTGACTATTGTAAGAGTAATAAGGTATTAACTGTCCTTCTAATGTATTAAATAAAACACCGCCATTTTCCCAAGGAGACACTGTTCTATTGAAAGGCAATATTCTTGTTGTCTCAAATAAAGGAGCAGCCATCTTTGTTCCAATAGAACCTCTTTTTATTGACAACGCACTAGATAATGTTCCATCTAAAGGATCGCCAGTAGCTTCAATAACTTCTGCCCCCTCCCAAGTTTTTACAATATTTGCTAAATTAATTCGTTGATAGTTAATTTTATCTAAATTTAAATAAGCTTCTGTATCATCTTTTCTAAACTCATACTCAGCTTTAGTCCAAGTAGCAAAACAAATTCTTACTTGTGAAATTGCTATATCATTAGACTCTAACATTTCTAAATTAGAGATACCTCTTCTAACTAACCCATTATTAGTTTTATTTGAGAACCATAATAATTGAGCAAACATTTTCTTCAAACCAAATGAAGATAAACCATCCCCTTCAATTAACATTGACATTCTCCAAGGCATACGACTTCGATTTAATTCATTACATAATGAGTTGAAAGTTACCCCGTATGTAATTGCTGGCATAACATCAACATAAACAGGAGCATATAGGTGATCTCCAATTAAAACAGTCTTATCATTAATCTCTTGTGCTGTTCTAGGTATTAACTGCCAACCAAAATTTGGTAACATACCGTCAAAAATTTTCTTTTCAGGCATTTTTCTTCTTACAGCAGGCATGATTTTATCACCAGGTAATATCGGTCTCCATCCTACTGTCTCTAATTTACCATCCTGATTAATAACTTCCTTTTGATCGAAAGTAAAAGAAGGATCAACTGATTTTCTCATAGCTCTACTTGCAGCCACCACATCTAAGATATTAAAAAACACCCCACAACCTTTTAGTGTGTTAGTAAAACCTTGAACGAAAGCTATATGTTTTTGCTCTAACTCTTTAAAACTTTTAAACAAATTAATAGACTCTTTACTTGTTTGAAATATTTTTCCTTGTATTTTCTTTAAGTTATTAAAAGCATCCTGTCTTTCTGTTTTTGATAAAACTTCAACAGATGTCCATAAAACCAAATATAAACTTTCATTAATAACACTGTTTCTTAAAACTCTTTTTTTAGAGTCGAAAAAATCTTGTAAATCAAATCCTAAATTTTTAGCAGTCAATCTACTTGGAGCTAATGCGTTCTCAATCATGTAATCAGAATTTGTAGGATCACTTGAATAATAAATTTGAATAGCATGCCCTTTTTTCTTCAAAAAGTTATTTAATTGATTAGTTAAAGGGTCAACTACATTTCTTTGATAATCTGCAATAGTTGCAATTTTATTCATGCCTTTTACTTCTATTACTGTTGAAATAGAACCGTCTTTTGCTACAAAAGTGTGATTTCCATTTGGAGCAGAAATATCACAATAATCCACTATATTTGAACGGTTTGTTTCAGATAAAAAGTCTAAAAAATCATCTATTGAATTGATAACTTTATGTAACAACATATTTTTTACTTTCTCTATTTTATATATCTCAATTTGTTTTATTTTATGAATAAAAATAAAAAAAGACATTTTCAATTTTTAAATGCGTTTTTGTATTAAAATTAAAAAATAAAAAAAAGGTATGTTTTCAAACATACCTTTTATTTTAGAATTTATAATTTTAGAATTTATTAGCCTCTTCTCTAATTTGTTCAAAAGAGTTGATATTTTCCAATTTTAATTTACCATTATTGAACACTTCTAACAAAACATCTTCCCAATAAGGTTTATCTGTTAATTGTTGCTCTTTTTCCATTCTCTCAATTTCAGCTACAATCATTTTTCCACTTGCATTTTTATAAGTAGAAATATGTCCTGAATGAGATTTTTTACCACTATCTGTAATTGGATCTTTAATTAGATGTTGCCACTCAATTTCCCCTGTTGATTTTTGTGCGGTAGCTTTCATTGCAAATGAATATTCGTCTCTACCATTTACAGGCATTACTAACTTTCCTCCCATTCCAAACACCAAATTACCTAATGATAATTTTTCTTCTTCTAAATTATGTAAAATTGCTTGGATAGATTTTCCATTAACACCATCTCCTTGTAGAACCCCTAAATAAGTTGGTAATGTTTTATATCCTTTAGCATTTGTTCCATAACCAAATCTATTCATTAAAATTTTAATGATTTCAATTGGAATTATTGTTGGATCTCCACTATCAGGACGAACAACAATTTTTCCTCCACGTTCACCCAATTTTTGGATTCTATCTTTTAATAACTGCCCTAAATATTTATCAACAAAACGATAAATATCGTATGTATCGGAAACGATTGATACAATTATTTGTTGACCTGTTTTTTCATAAAAGTTTCCTTTTTTCTCTTGCTTATTAATCTCTTCTTCTAAAAGATCTAACATTTTAACTGCAATTTGAAAATCATCTCTTAACTCATAATTTGAATTAGAACAACTTACTGAATGTTCACTAGCAATTACACTTCCAACATAAGTCTTAACTTCAATTCCTTTAGGTAAAGAATATGTCTCATAAATAGCTTTATTTGCTTGCATACTATCCGAACCGCTAAAACTGACTGCATGTGCCATAGAACTAATAATTTCACTTTCTAAACTAGAACCTCCCCTTGCACCAAAATTATGCAAATGATATTCAATATTTGCTAAATCACCAATTGTTTTTTCTGCAGTTTCTTTCAAGATTTTTTTGATTGAATGAGCGTTTGTAGCAACTGTTGTTCCATACCAAGTTCCACGAAGTAACATGGTCTCAATATATGATACCAACCAAGCACATTTTGGATCTGTGTTTTCAACTCTAACTAATGGCATATTTAAAGGAATATGTTGCCCTTCTCTTACTGCATTAATTTTTAATGGCAAATATCCATTATGCTCTTTTACAATATACTCCCAACGTTTTCTGTCGAAGTCATATCCTTGAAGTTTGAAGTAAAACTCTGCCTCTTCTACATCTTCCATAGTAATAGGCTGCGTTAAATAATTTTGAATTGTATAAATATAACCAAAAGGTATAACGTATGAAGAAAAAATATCTGATTTATTTTTTCTAGGAATAATAGAACTTTGTAAAAATTCCACTCCACCTTTTAACATTCTACCATGATCATTTTTATAAGAATCCACGTCTAAAATAATATTGTATTTTTTTTGATTTAAATTTTTCATATCTTAACTCTCCCTGAGTTTATTGTTGTTTGATTATCTTTTTGTTAAATAATGTTTAAGAAAGTATCAATGATAGATAAATGATCTTCAAAGAACTTATCTCTATTTCTTTTAATTTCAGAGAATGGCATCCAAATTGCTTCTGCTGCATCATCCCCACCTTTTACATATGGCAATTCTGTGTTTGGTAATTTTATATAGGTTGCTTTTGTAATAATTCTCCAACGTTGAGAACGTTCAAAATCACCAAATTCATCACTTTTTACAATATTTCCATACAACACTGGTTTTGGTAAATTAATATTAGTTTCTTCTTTAAGTTCACGAATAGCTGTATCTACCGCATTTAAATCATTTTGCCCGTCAAAGAAACCACCAGGTAAAGCGTATAGTCCTTTTCCAGGAGCAATTTTACGTTTCACCAATAATAAATGTCCTGCACAAGTTACTAAAGCATCACCAGTGAAAAAAGCAATATTTTTATAAGGTAATTTTTCTTCCATCATTTTTCGATAACTTTTGATGAAAGAATATTCTTCAACTAATTTTTTCAACTCTACCGTTTTTGTTACACAGAATGAAACTAAGAAATCGATCACCTCTTCATTTAAACGTTCATTAAAAGTTGCTCTTAATAACGTTTTTAAATTATTTAAGTAATTATCTGTTGATTTTTGTTTTTCAATTTTTTCATAAAGTTCAAAAAAGTTTTTACGAATTTCAGTTGCCCCTAAAACTTCCTGATTACCTTCCCCTTTCTTTTTCAAAAGTCCTGCAGTAAAGTCAGTATTAAAGTGTGGGAAGAATTTTAAATAATTGCTACTACGATCTTTTAAATTTCCGATTAAAACAATTTTATCTTCTAATTTAGTTACTGAAGCAATGGAATTTTGAACTTCTGCAATCCATTTTTGATTGTCATACACAAAATCATGAATTGGTAAAATTGAGAATTGAATTCCTTTGTTAGAAAAATGATTGTCAATAATATTTTCAATAATTTGTTTTCTCTCTTCAAAAGAAAAAGGATTTTTAGGAGTCCTTGCTTCTTCAGAAGAACCTAACAATAAAATAATGTGTTTAAATTTATTTGAATCAACTGCGTGTTGTAAGACTTGGAAATGTCCTAAGTGGAATGGTTGAAAACGTCCGATATAAACGCCTACTTGTTTTGATGTATTCATATTTTTATCCTTAACTCTTTGTTAATATTAATTATTTTTAAAATATCTATTTGTATTTTAAAATCACAACTCTCTGTTGCTGTTTATATACTAATACTATATTTTTATATTGTCAAGTAAAATAAATTAAAAAAAACCGTGAGAAAAATCTCACGGTTAATATTTTGTTAACTAAGTAATTATTACCAGTCTCCATTTTGTTTTTGTGAACTTGTTTTTTCTGTTCCACCAGTTCCAGCACCAATTTGGTTTCCACTTAAATTTAATAAGTATGGTAAGAAAATTAAGAACACACCAATGATAAATTTAGTTGCAGCCGATCCAACACTAACTTGTCCTTGTCCTTTTTGAGCTTGAATGAAGTCTTTTATACCTGTTCCTGCAAACCATAATCCTGAAACATAGAATAAAATCGAGAACGCACTAGCAAGAGCAGGACCAATACCACTTAACTTGTTAATCATTGAAGAAATATCGTCAGCAGCAAAAGCGTTCGTTGACATTAAAGCACCAACTAAAAGTGCAACTAAAACATTTTTATTTATATTTTTCATATTTTTTAACCTAATTATTTAATTTAATTTTACAAACTTAAAATTAATCTTTTTGCATTATTTAAATTTTTTGTTAAAAAATTTTTTTTGTAAATCGTGTATCTCATTTTTATAAAAAAATAATTTACTTCTTTTTATAATGTAAACGTTATTCCTGTTTGATTACCGAACGATTTTGCAATATCAACTATTAATATTAACCCTACTCCACCAACCCAATGAAGGATAATTTTAAACATTGAAACATTTTGCCCACCAGGTGCTCCAATCATTCTCAATAAGAAGAATCCTTTTACAATAGCTACATATCCAACTAATTTTAATAATGTAATTATACTTTTAAATACCTCTAATCCTTGATCGTTTAATAAACTACCTAATGAAGTGCTCGTAAATAAACTATATTGATGATCGTTTACATACGACATTCTACCAAAATCTCCATCTAATGAAGCCACCATTATTCTAATCATATATGGAGTATAGATTAAAAAAATACCTGCTAAAACTGTTAACGAAGCATTTGAAAACGTTGCTCCTTGTCCAGGACGAGAGGCAGTAACATATTTTTTTAAACCATAACCAACCAAATACAAACCTCCACAATAAGCTACAACGGTTGTTAGCTCAATTAAAGCTGTCCAAACAGGTTGTAAATTAGCTACAATTCTTCCTATTGTTAATTCTTGTGTGATTTTTATAGCGTATGATTCTTGTGTAATCAACAACATGGCTATCATTAAAAATAAAAATTCACCTTTTACTTTTAATTTTTCTTTATACATTTTTTATTGTTTTTTGAAATACTACTTTTAAAATTATATAAAAAATAGCCTTTTATTTATTTTTGAGATAAAAAAACTTGATTTTGATTTAAAAAAATGTTAGTGGTAACATATTAATATATGTATTTAATAATAAAATCAAAAACATGTTCTCTAGTTTGTGTTCATCGTTAAAATTTTGGCGAATTAAGAAAGCCATACAACAACAAGATGTTGATAAATTAAAATCTTTTTTTAAAAAGGAAAAAGATTTGGGAATATTGTTTTCTAGAAACATTGACACAACCCTTATTGAAGAAATCTTGTTTTCTGATTATTCAAATAATAATGATAAGATGATTTCTTTTTTTGCCTCTTTTTTTAGCAAATATCCTGATTTTAAAGACAAATTTTATAATTTTACAATAGATCTAAATGGAGAATTTTTTAAATTTAAAGAAGTTATTTTTATAGTTCCTGACTGCTTTTTTGCTTTAGAATTTTTAATTAAAAATAAATTAATTTCTATTAATGAGGAAGTTGTTGTTGATTTTTGTATAGACAACACAATACAAAAAGTGAAAACAATATTACCATATTACTCATTTATTTATTCTAATAAGCGAGCTATCCAATATTTTTTACTTGAAAAACCCTATTTATTTAAATTTCGAGATAGTTTAAACAATCAACTTTTATTTTATGCACTAATCTCGTCAGAGGATAGTTGTGTAGATTTATTAATAGAAACAGAGAGTAATAATGCAGAGTGTTTAGAGAAAGCCTTTTTTTATTTAGAGAAATTATTAAAAAATGAACCCTATTTAGACTTAAGAGGAGACACTGTTAATGTAATTGTTTCAAACATTAATCGTTTTCTATCTCAAACTAATATTGACGTTAATAATATTGTATATAATCAAAATACTTCTATTATTGTAAACGCTATTTTAAATGATAATCTTAAATTTTTAGATCTTTTATTTTATAGATGTTTTGTGGATTTTAGCAAAACTTTTCGACATTATCATTTGGTTGATATAGCTTCTAAATTTTTTAAATTTAATGTTTTAAGAAAATTAAAAGAATATAAAAAAGGTTATTATATAGATTTTTTCAAACCCATTAATACTTATAAGGGAAATACTTATGTTGATTATATAGATATTCCCTATTATTTGATTCTTAATGAGAAAGATAATTTTGATTTTACAAAATATAAAGAATTTTTAAGTTTTTCAATGAAAGAGCTTAATGCAGATATTACAAAAATCAATAAATATGGCAATAGTCATCTTCACTCTATATGCTCTGTTCTTTCAAATAATTTTGAAGAATATTTTAAGGTTTTCAGATTATTTATTGAAATATTTAAATTAGATCCGTGTTTATTAAATAATGTAAATCGAACTCCACTTTCTTATATAAAAGATAAAAAACATTACAAACAAGCAGTTAAATATTTAAAAACACAGGGAGTTGATTATGAAAATAGCCTTGCTAAAAAATATGAATTAGAAAGAGCAAAGGAAGATTTTTAACAATAAAAAAAACAGTAGTAAAAACTACTGTTTTTATTTTATTTTGTATTAACGAATATCTAAGATTTTTTTACCGTGAATATCAAACACACCAGAGTTTTCATCAATATTTCCGATTACTCTACCACCTAACTTATCTCCTACTGTATAAGTATGTGTTTTACCTGTGCTATCATTAACCCACACAATACCATTTAAAATAGATTGTATCTTAACTTCTTGTTTTTCAATTAAAGGAGCATTTTCTCCACCATTAGAACGATTTGTATCAACAGTAGTAGAACCTACATTTCCAGATACATCTTTTAACTCAGGAGTTTTACGCTTACCTACTAATTGAACGAAATTTCCTTTTCTTTCTTTAGGTTTTGCAATATTTTTTACTGGTGCTTTATCTTTTACAATTGAAGGAACTTTATTATCTTTTACAGATTCATTTGTGCAAGAACAAGGTAAACCTTCGCTTTGTTTAACTTCAAGATCTTTTACTTGTGCTCTTAAAGAATCTATTTCTTTTTGCATTTCTAATAAAAGTCTTCTATTGTCAAGTGTATTACCATGAACGATTTTTACTTTATCTTCAACCATTCCAACAGCTTGAGCTAATTCTTCTTGCACTTTCACTTTATTTTGTTCTACAAAAGGAGTAATTTCTTCTTTTGTAGGTTTTTTAAAGTCTTCAACTTTTTCTACAACTGCCTCTTTAACATCTTGAACTGTTTCCTTAACATTTTGAACAGTATCTTGTGTTTTTTCTACAACTGCTTCCTTAGTTTCTTGTAATTTATTCTTAGCCTGTTCAAATAAAGAAGGTTCTTCCTGTTTATTTTCTACAACCTTAACTTCTTGTGCAACCACCACTTCCTCTTTTGGAGGTTCTTGATTTTGTTGTTCAAGAGTTATTTCAGTTTGTTCAACACTCATTGGTTTTATTTCTTCAACTTTCTGTTCTACAAACTCTTTTTGCTCTTCTTTTACTTCTTCAGTATTATTTGTAGTTTTAACTTCTTCTTGTTTTTGCTCCTCAATTTGACCGTCTTCTAAATTTAGAGCATCTTCTTTTTTATCATTACTACTATTATTTTCTGATACTTCATTAGAACCATTTGGTAAAAATACTGCAGCAGCACCGATTGCAACCACACCTAACGCAACACTAATAATTGTTTTAGCAGTTTTAGACATAGGTTTTTTACCTGCACTACCTACTTCAATAACATGACTATCAGGTTCTTCCTCTAAAACAAATGTAGTATTTTCACTATTTAAATCTTCCTCACCAATATCTTCATTCCACTTACGACTTGAATTACTCTCATCTTCTATTTCATATTGATCTTTATCGAATTGATCTTTATTATTAAAATTAGACATATTTTTCTTATTTCATCCTTTTCTTTTATTTTTTTAAGATAAGCTAAATAAAAAATCAATTATTCAGCTTATCTTTTTACTTTTTCATCTAATTTTTCTTTAAAAATCAGACATAAATAACAAACCAATAGTTGTTCCTGCATCAACTTTTACAGTTGTTGGAGCATTAGATAATTTATCTAACTGTCTTCCTAAACGAGAACCAACTTTACCCGTTGCTGACCAAACAGCATTTTTACTTTTATCAGAAACTTGTGTGATAGTTGCCTGATCGGTATAACTTACCGTTCTACCCATATTACCAAAAGCTTCTCCTAACCCTTCAACAAATGCTGCTGCCACTGTTAAACCGTAGTTTCTAAAAATATGGTGATCAACATCAGTTGCAACTGCAGTTCTTGAAGTTTCTGGATCAACTGCAAATACAGAAATATCTACCGCTCTACCATCCATTCCTTTACGTTGTAATTTAGTAAATTGAATAGTTGCTTTTGATACATTTGAAGTAATGTCAGTAGGAGCATTTACAACAGAACCAATTAATCTAGAACCTTTTAAAGGACCAGATACTATTTCTGCCATAACAGGACCAGGTTCATCTGTATTAACTGCTGTTAACATAACACCAGGAATGATTGTCCCCATTCTTACTTCAACAGGTCCTTCCTTATATGACCCTTTACCACCTTCACTGTAAGAAGATTCTGCTCTTCCTTCCATATTTCTACCACCATTTTCTAATTTAGTGCCTTTATAAGAAAACTCTCTTTCATTTAAAAAATCTGTGTCTTTCTTATCTTTTTTTAGCTCTAAAATAGAAGATAATTCTTGCATATATTTATTTTTAAGAACTGAATCTACTACTTCTTGCTGAACCTGTGGTTCTTCAATATACGGTTCATATTGAACTGTTGGATTCGGTTTTACTATAGGAGCAGGAGGAGGAGCAGGTTTAAATTCTTCAACAGGCTTAACCTCTTCTTTTTTCTCTTCTACTACTGGTTTAGGTTCTTCTTTTGGAGGTTCAACAAAAACTTCTTCAACTTTGTTATTTACAAGAGTCGGAACATAAGCTTGCGACTTACCTTTTGAATCTTCATATTTTTTTTGATTTGCTTCTTCAATTGCTTTATTAAAGTTCGCATCTTCACTTTCTCCAGGAACAACCTGAATATCTGTATCAGTAGCACTTGCAACTGATACTTTTGAACCTTCAGTTTCCTCAACAACCTCTTTTGAAGCAGAGGTTGAAGCAACCCAGCTACCTAATCCTATTGCACTTGCAACTGCAACTGCAATAACAGTGTAACCTATTCTATTCTTTCCTGTTTTTTTATTAATCATTTATTCTATCCCCTATTAAAACCCTGATATTCTTACTTTTCCAACTTCTTGATTTACACGATCTTTAACTCTAATGATCGAAGCCTTACTAGTTAATTTATATAAAAACGCCTGACCGTCAGAAGACCCTAACATTACAGAAGAAGTTGGAGAATAAACTTCGTATCTAGTGATAACAACTATCGAACCATCGTCATCAACCCAAGCTTTTAAATTAGCATCATCTGATTTTAATTTTTTAACTCCGCTTGGCAATACACCATCCAACCAAGCTATATATTTGCTATCAGCCCCTTCTGCTAATTTTGCAGTTTCAATAGAACCATTTGGACCAACTGCTTGAACTCTTACAACTAAATTATCATCAACAGTTCTTTGTCCAGTAACAACGTCAAATACAATAGGAACTTTTACAGATTTGTTGCTCAAACCTTCTTTTAAGACAAAAATAACGTTACTTCTTCCTACATTGCCTAACGCAGTCAAACTAAATAAATATCCATTAGGTCCATCTAAGCGTTCAATCTTAAATTTATTTTTATTACCAACCTCAACGTTCTCTACATCCCAAGGTCGTCCAGAACTATCTACAACACTAATACTTGTTGAATATCCTTCTGCTAATTTAATAATCTCTTTTTGCTTACTAATTCCTAATGAAACTTTTAATGTTCTAGAACTTACATTAAACTCTTCATTTGCATTGTAATCATAAGCTTTTTGTTTTTCATTACTAATTCTTTTAGCCTCACGAATCATATCAGGAGTTAAACCTTGACTTTCAATCAATGCTTCATTAAATGAGTTTTTAATTATTTCATTTTTACTCAATGCGTTATCTCTTACACTGTTAGGCACAATAGGTAAACCTCTTGGAGCAGATTTTGGTTGAGCTTGAACATTTGTTTCTGCTCTATCAGAACCATTACCATTAGGTAGAACATCTTCTTTGTTATTACTTTCCTGTCTTGCAGCATCACTACCAACATACCCTGGAAGTTTCCCTAAGTCGTTAGGGTTTACTAAATTTAATTGTCCTTGATCCTCTTGGTTACTAACAGGAGCAAATAAATCTTCCGATTGAGCAGATGAAGTAAGAGGTGCTAATGATAATACTAGGCAAGAACTTAAAATTGCCGAAGTTATTTTGTTTCGGTAATTTTTCTTTGTAAATGCAGTCATAAAAACCTGTTTTAAATCTTACTAATCTATTTATAAGATTAAAACATAAAAAAATATTTCAAAATGATTTGCTTTTTTTCTTTTAAAAAAAGTTTATAAAAATAAAAAAATCCCATTAGTTTTTAAAGGGATTTTTTTATTTTAAGTTAAATTAATATGTTCTGTTAGGTTTGAAGAAGTATGTTGTAATCCAATATTGTCTAGGATTATCTTTTAATTTTGCTCTTTGATAAAATATTTCAACCAGTCCTTCTTGATTTAAATCATTTTTATTAACCACATGTGATTTATATGTAATCAAAACTGGAACTTCCACTTTCCAAGTAAATATTTGACTTTCATTAATTTTCTTTTTAACAACAGGACTTCCTTTCACTTCAACTGTTACTATTCTCTTACCATCTTTTACCGCCTCCATGTTTTTGGATTCATTTAATGATTTTTGATAATCATACCAAGCATTTGGCTCAAAGTATTTTTGCATTTTTGGCAATGTTTTTTTCCAGTTTAAATAATCAAAGTTATTTAAACCGTCAATAACCTCCAACGCATTAGTTAAAATTACACTTTCTGTAATTACTTCTTGATTTAAAGGTTTATCTTCTACTACCATATTATTTTCTGAAACCGATATGTATTTAGGTTCTATTGTTTCAGTTGTAAATAAAGCTAACCCTACCAAAGAAACCAATACAGCAATTGTTGTTAATATATTCATTACAATTACTTTTCTATAAAGTGCGTAAGCAGTGGTAATTTGCAATAAAATAGATTGTCCAGTTTTTCCCTGTAAATCTAACATCTCTTGTTCTAATTCTGTTCTTTTATCTTTTTTAATAATTTCAGTAGATTTAGAATTAGAACTAGTTTTATCTGTTTTTTTCATTAACTTCATATTCTTAAAATATTAATAAATCAAAATAATCTTCTTTTATTTAAGTAAATAAATGTTTTTTAAAATAGATAAAAACAAAAACCTTTCAGTTTCAATGAAAGGTTTTTGTGTTTTTAATTAACTACGTCTAGCATATTTTTTAACATATAATCCATCTATTAAAACACCTAACGGAGAACTTTTAACATTAGCTTCTTTTAGAGATATTATTATATTTACATAGTTTATTTTACTGTTATTTTTTACCTTACTTTCATTTTTAAAAGAACCAGAAAATCTTAACATAGCTTTAAATTCATATATCCACATTTTTTTACCATTTGCATCTTCCATTGACTGAGCTAGTATAGGATCTTCTAAGATAACTAAATCTTGTAACAATTTCTTTTCCACAACGTAAGGTATAAAACTTTCATTCATTAAAGTTTCAAAATCTCTCCAAGCATTTTCAGTAAAATATTTTTTATGTCCTTTTAATCTACTTTCTATATTATTGAAATCGCTTGTGAATAAATCATACATAACATTTTTAACATACATTTTAACCTTTTCTTCTGACAAAGAAGGATATTTATCAACTGCTACTTCTTTATTTCTTTGTATTGTTTGTTTGTATAAAAATGGTTGTATTTCTTTTGGTTTATTAGCTAAAAACAAATTAAAACCACCGATAACTATCAATAAAATCAACATTAATGTTGTTAAACCTGTAAATAGACGAATCTTTTTATATATTGGTAAATTCCTTTCTAAATCGTCATCTACTACATTTCTATCAAATAAATCATTAATTTTTCCAAACACTGTCTAAATCCCCTTATCCCTATTTCTCATATTTCTTTAAGGAACGACATAAATCACGCTGATCTTTTGTGTAGTTTAGAAATAACTCTCCATCTTTTTCTGCACTAAAAGCTTTTGCACAAGTTACTGTTCCGTCTTCAAATTCAAATAAAATGATTGGAGAAGGTTTATTATAGTGATGATAAACAGCGAAGCAAAATAATAAAGCTAAAACACTTAACATTACATATTGGTATATAAATAAACCATTCAACCATTTTTGAACTATCCAATATTTTCTTGAGGCTCTACTTAACCAAGTTTGTTGTTCATAAACCTCCATTGTTGCAGAGAAATCCGTATCAACATTTAAAATCTCCTGATCTGTTAAAATATCTCTACTATTAACTTCTTGTTTTCTTTTTATATCAGACATCAAAACTTCCTCTTATTCTTTCATAAAATGCTTTTTTAAATAAATCTTTAAATTCACTTTTAGATAATTTATTTAAATCATTTAAGATTAGTAACCAATTTTTACTTTGAATTTGTTCTATTTGTTTCTTTAAATTTTTTCTTTTTTCTTTTTTTTGAGAATAATTCCCTTTTAAAATTAAAATAGAAGCTTGCTTTTTAATTTCCTCTGAAACATTCAGGTAAAATATTTCCATATCCAACATGATAGCTTTAACATAACGTTCAGGAGTTAGTTCTTGTTGTTTTACTATTCCTTTTTCTTTATTTAAAATAATCAAGTCATTACTTATTAATTTGTTTAACGTTTTTTGAACTTTTCTTTCATCAGAAAAAAGAGAATTTAAAAAATCAACCGTCTTTTCCCCACTATTTAAAACCTGCCATATTTCATTTGTTAAATCGTTCATAAAAATTTGGTAAAAATCATTTTTACTAGTTATATCTTAATTAAAGATATAAAATAAAGATTTTTCTATCAATTTAGTTCAAAATTAAAAAAGAGATTAAAACAATCTCTTTTTTTACAATTATCACTCTTTTAGATAATCTTCTATATCCATAATTACTTCATTTAAATTTGATATTAATAAACTCTGTTTTTCAGTTTTTTCCTTACTCTCTAATAATTTCTTATCAAACTTATTAAGCGTTTCTATAATTATTTTAAAATCATAATCAAAAGGTGATAAATAAAAACTTGTATCTTCTTCATCGTTCTCATCGAAAACATTTAAAATATTTTTTTCTATCTCTTCATCTGAAATTAAATTAATATTTTCTTCACTTACCTTATCTCCTTCTTCTGAAGTAATTGATTCAGCAACAATTTCAACTTTTTCTTGTTTATCTATATTAAAATCTTCTTTATTTTCAGAAAATTCTTGATTTGGAACAATTTTAATTTTATCTTCCATATTTTCAAAAGATTTTGTTGAGTTTTTTTCTAATTCATTAAGCTCTCCTGTTAATTCTTTTTCCGTTAAATACTCAACCTTAAGATCTTCTTTATCAAACTCTTCCTGCCCCTGTGTTCCCATTAAATGCTTTTCATCTACCACTGCAACAGAGAAACCACTTCTTTTATGAGGTTTATCCACCTCTATCTCTTGTTCTTTTAGATTTTCATTAACCTCAACTTCTTCTTGAATCTTATTTTTTTCATCTAGATCCATTAAAAATTTGTTATATTGATCTAAAATAGGAGCTTCAATTTTCTCATCTTGTAATTTAACCTCTTTATCCTCTTTAAATAAAAATAAATTAACTAAATCTTCTTCATGAGTTCTTATTAGGTTTTCAAATTCTTCCCACAAACTATCATTAACTTGAAATCTTTTACCAATAATTCTTTTTAAGAGTTTATATTGAAGTAAAGTAGGCTCTTCTTCAAAAAAATTATCTGAAACATATTTAAAGTGTTTTTTAAATTTTGATAGTCTTCTATGATTTTCTAATACCAAAAAGCTTAAACTTTCTGATTGAATTTTATTTTTTAAAGATAACAAATAAATACCAAAATCAATTATTTTTTCAATAGAGGTTAAACTTTTATATAAACCATTTCTATCTTCTTTAAAAAATTGGTTATTGACTAATTTTGTTTTGAAAATAAATTTTTCAATATTAAATCTTTTATTTAATTCGCTAATTTTATCTATTTCTTTTAAATGTTTCCAATTTTTTAAAATTAAAAATTTTTCTAATACATTTTTAATAAAATCAATTGAAACATTTTCCTTACTATGTATTTCTTCTATTTCTCTTACAGATTTTTTCAATGTATTTACAAGATTTTTTTTATCATTAAATTCTGCATCTTGACTTAATGCTAAAATAATTCTACCTTGTAATGCTAAAAATAAACCTTGAAATCCTGATTTAATTCTTAATTGTGAAAAACCTTCCAATTCTTTATATAATTGATTTAATGTAGAGGTAGCCTCTTCTACATTTATTGATTTTTCATAATCCTCAATCAATTCAATATATTTATTTAAAGCATCTGTTGATATTTCTCCACCAAAAAAATCCTCTTCATATTCATCGTATTCTGCAAAAGGGAAAAATAAATCCAATGGTTTTGAATTTTCTTCAAGCAAATAACATAATTTACGCCAATCCTCCCATAACTCTAAAGGGTAAAAATCATTTTCCTCTAAAAAATTTAACTTATCTATTTTTTCTTCTAAATACCCTATTACATTTTGTAAAATATCAACTAATAACTTTATAGATTGAGGGTGTGCATTTTTCTCTTTTACTTTAAAAAGAACCTTTTCTATTTTATCAAAAAATATAGCTTCGTTTAAATTGATAAAATTTAATGAGTTTTTAATTTTAGAACTTTGCTTTATTAAATCATCTATGTTATCAAAAAGCTCTAACTCTTTTTCATCAACTTTTTTTATTCCATTTCTCAATTTCTCAATTGATTGAATTATAAACTTTGAGCGTTTTACAACTTCACTTTCAAACTGATAAATCATTCTGCATCACCTTTTCTATTTCTTTTATAATTTCATTTTGTTGATTGTTAATATTTTTCAAATTTGTTACATTTTTTTCCGAGAATTCTATTTTTCTCTTCAAAACTTCTAAATCAGTCAATAAACTATCTGATAAAGATAGTATATCTGACACCTCTTTATCTAATAATTTATCTTTATTATTTAATTGCAAATTAACTATTTTTGCTGACAACTTATCATAATTAACTTCTTGTTTTTTAACTCCATCAACAACATCTTTAATAAAATCAATGTTGGAACTTAATTCGTTGTTTTTTATATCTGATTTTAATTGTTCAATTTTAGATATAATGTTTCTTGAAGAGTTAAAAAATATAGTTTTAAGTTTTTGCTTATCATTTTTTTCACTATTTAATTTGTTAATTATTTCATTTATTAAATCTAAAATTTCATCAAGCCGACTTCCTTTAAATTTATTTTCAATAATTTCATTAGAAAAATTGTTTTGCTTAGATTCTTGCAATAATAAATGCAATAACTTTAATCTTTTTTGATTTGCATGAAAAGTGTTGATAATCGCCTTCTCTTTTTCATTTAATTCTCTGTTTCTGCTTATAAAATATAATGATAATAAAGACAAAGTAATACTTGATATAATTAACACATCTTTATCAATAACCTTTATTTTAAAAATCTCGTATAAATCGATATTTAAGAACACCGTAAACAATAATAAAATTGAAAAAATAACTGCCAGCCATAATAATGTTGTCTTTAAAAATTTTTCCATAAGATTTCCTATGATTTTATTTTTAATAAAAACTCTTCTTTTGAGTAAGGTTTAGTTATACTTTCGACACCTAAAATTCTATAATCTATTTCTTCTTCTTCGCTATTTACAAATACAATTAACTTTGCAGTATCTTGAAGAAATCTGGATTTTTTTAACACATAAACAAAATCTTCCACTTGTTCAACATTATTATTTACTAAAATTAAATCCAACGGTTCTTCTGTCATTAACGATAATAATCCATCTTTATTAACTTCAAAAAACTGGAGATCTTTTTGTTCTTTTAAAAAAAACTTCACCGCTTCTCTGTTTATGTGATAATTATCTACTATCGCTACCTTCATTTTTAAACTCTTTTAAGACTATCTATTTTAAAATATTATAGCATTTTACTTTTTTTAAAAACTATGATAACCTTTCACTATAACAATTATACCTATAAAAATATGACAGTAAATGCACAAGAATTTTTAGAAAAATTGGATTTTCCTAAGAAAATTTTAAAAAGTGAAAAAGTATCTGTTGAAGGTGATAAAATTCTTTTTCCAGTTTCAAATAGCCGAGGAGTTGAAAATAACTATATTGTTGAATTGAATGATGAAAATGAATTGTTTACTAAATTAGAATTCAACTCAACTGCTTCCATATTAGGTTTGTATAAAAACTCTTTTACAACTGATAAAGAAATTTATATTACTGCTTCTCCATTGGATAGACTCACTTTATTATCATTAGGATTGCAACAAACTATTTGTATTGCACCAGAACTTTTATCTATGGATAAAGATCTTTTATTAACAAAAATTAAAGTTAATTTTAATTTAGATCAATTTTTAAAAGTTATTATTGTAGATCCTTCTCTTTATGAACTATCACAATTTTTTTTAGAAGATAAAGTCTTTAAGGTTAATTTGTTTAAACTTGAACAAGAAATAAATTCTTCTTTAACAACTATTAAAAATAATGAAACTGTTGAACTAGATTCACTATATCAGCTTCAAACAATAATTAATAAAGACTTAATTTCGCAAGATCTTATTTGCAATTTTATTAAAAACAGTTTTGAAAATTTCCCTATTGGTGGAATTGTAGAGTTTGATGATGAAATTGAAAGTATAGTTGATTCTACTTACGCAAACGGTATTCAAAAAGGAGTTTCAACTGGTTATGATAATTTAGATCAATATTTACGTCCTAAAACTAAAAATATTATGTTAGTTTACGGAATACCTTCTCATGGCAAATCTTTATTTGTTAAAAATTTATGTTTAAATTTAGCCAAAACATCTGGATGGAAAACAGGTTTTTTTGTTCCAGAAGAAGAAGATGCAGCAGGTTTTTATACAGATCTAGTTGAAAAAAACATGGGAAAATTAATTCCATTTTATACTGGAAATACTAAAAAAATACATAATGATAATTTGTATCTTGAATCGAAAAAATTTGTAAAAGAACACGCTAAATACATATCTCCATTTAGTTCTGCACATGAAGAAGATTCATTAGATAAATTAATAGACACTTTTAAAAAAGCGGTTAAGATACACGGTTTAAAATGTTTGGTTATTGATCCTTGGAATCATTTATTAATGGGGAAACCAAAACAATATTCTGAATCTGAATTTTTAACGATTAGATTAAATCAATTAAATCGTTTAGCTCATGAGTTAGATGTTTTTATAATCGTTGTATCTCATCCAAAAATAACCCCAAGAGACGATGATGGGAACTATAAAATCCCCACATTATATGATGTAAGCGGAGGAGCACAATGGTATAATATGTTTTCATTAGGAGTTTGTATTTATCGTTTAGAAGATAAAAACTCTGTTTCTCAAAATCTGAATAAAATTCAAAATATTTTTATTCAAAAAGTAAAACACCGAAGTTTAGGTAAGTGTGGAGCTTGTTTCTTAGTTACATTGGATAACAGTGAAACATTAATTGATGCAGTTGATAGCAACGCTTTTTTTAAATATTTAGATAATAATAAACGAGAAAAAACTAGTCTTGAAAACATGATTAACGCTAAAAAAACAATTATTAAAAACAATTCATTCGTTGAAACATTAAATAATTTAGAAGGGGTTGTGAAAACAGAAAATCCAACAAAAATTGAAACAAAAAGAAATAAAAAGCTTAGCGATGATAAATTACCGTTTTAAAAACAAAAACCTCATTTTAAAATGAGGTTTTTTATTGACAAGTTTTAAACGTTATGTTATATTTATTAACAATATGTTTTTATTAACATAGAACTAAAAATCTAAGTGAGAATACTTAGTAACCCACAATTTAAATGAAAAGGAAAAAATATGCGTAATAATCAATTATCATTCGGAGATCGAATGAAAGGATATGAAAATTGTTTCAACCCAACACTACTACCTAATGCGATTTATGTTGCTCGTCTTGACGGTAATAGTTTTAGCAAATTTACTAAATCAATGAATTTTAACAAACCATTTGATTTAAATTTTGTTAATGCTATGAAAAACGCCACAAAAAGACTTGTTAAAGAAACACAAGCGGTTTTAGGTTATACTCAATCAGACGAGGTTACTCTTATCTTAACACCAGAGCGTATGCGTTTTAACGGACGTTTAAATAAACTATGCTCTATCATGGCTTCTAAAATGTCTGTCTTCTTTTATCAAGAATTATTGAAAACAAATCCTAATTTTGAAGAAAAACTTCTTGAATTAAATCCAGTTTTTGACTGTCGTGTATTTAGCGTTCCTAGTAAAAAAGAAGCTTTAAATGCAGTTTTATGGAGAGAACAAGATGCGGTTAAAAACTCAATTTTATGCACTGCACAAAGTTTTTTTAATCATAAAGAAATGTTTAAATTAAACACTAAACAACTTGTTACTAAGATGGAGAAAGAAAAAAATTACAGATGGGATGAATTACCAACCTATTTAAAAAGAGGTAGTTATTTCTCTTCAAAAGTTGTAGAAAAAGAAGTAGATCCAGAAGTGTTTTCTAAAATGTCAGAAAAACAAAAACAAGAAGTTATTGAAAATAATTACAAGGTTGCAAGAAATGTTATCGAAGAAGATGACTCATTCTTATCTTTAAAAGATTTACCTGATGATTATTTTTTCTAATTCATCAATATTTTCTTAACAAAAACAGCAGTTAAATACTGCTGTTTTTTATTAAATCTCTATTTTTTTAGAAGTTAAAGATCTTCTATGTATTTTTCTTGAAACTGGTAAATAAGTGCTATTACCACCTATTAAAATTTGCGAACCTTCCGTTAAAGGAATTTGATTATCATCCAACCTTAATACAAAAGTAGCTTTCTTACCAGTAGGACATATTGTTTTCATTTCAACTAATTCATCCGCCCAACCTAACAACCATTTCGCCCCTTCAAAAACATTTCCTAAAAAATCTGTTCTTAAACCATAACATAATACAGGAAAACCTAATTCATCCACTACCCAAGCCAAATCTTTTACTTGTTTTTCAGTTAAAAACTGTGCTTCATCCACAAATAACGCCCCTAAATTATCTATTTTTTCTAGAAGCTCAAATAAAATATTTTTATATTCTTTAATTTTTTCTTCCAACTCATTTTCTTCGATTTCTTTACCAAATAACAATGAAGACAATAATAACTCCTCTCGTTTAATATTTAAAACCTCTTCTAACGTTAAAATTCTGTCTTTAATTTTTTGTAAATCTAAGAAAATTCTTTTAAAATCAAATTTTTCATCAAAACCAATTGCATGTTCGGAAACTCCTATTCTTGAAGACACTGATAAACCAATTGATTTTCCATATCCTCTATTATCTTTATTAAATGTAAAGAGAAGCGTTTTAAATCCTCTTTCTTGATAGTTATAACTTGCTTGCAATAAATTTGTGCTTTTACCAGCGTTCATTGTAGAATAGTAAAAAAATAATTTTCCCATTTTGTATTCCTTACAGGTTGTTTTTAAAGCTAAATTCATTTTAACATTTTTCACAACAAATAAAAAGCTCTAACATATTGTTAGAGCTTTTACATTTTATTATTATTTCTCAATAGTATATTTTTCAACTGCCCAATCAGAGAAATCGCATTTATTTGTGGTAAAATTGTTGCAACCAACAAATTCTTTTCCGTAACTCTTACTATCTTTTTTCATCACTTTTCTTAAAACTAAAATGCCTCCACATTTCGGACATTTTTCTTTTAGTTTAGTTGAAGAATTTACGCTTGTTGTTTTAGAGAATTTTTTACCACCTCCAGACATATTTGTCATCCCCTTCATTCTAGAAAAATCCGCTTCTTTCAACAATTCTATTGTTTTTTCTAATGAAGCATATAATTTTTTCTCAAATTCTTCTAATGTTTTTTGTCCTTTATCTATCAACTCTAAAAAAGTTTCCCATTGTGAAGTTAAAATGAAACTAGTAAGTTGATTTGGAAGACTTAAAACGATATTTCTACCTATTTCAGTTGAAGTGTAATATTCTACCTTACCTTTTTTAACTTTGGTAATAAACTTTCTTTTTTCTAAATCTGCTAATATTTTCGCTCTAGTTGCTTGCGTTCCAATTCCTGATAATTCTTTCATTTTTTTTCTAACTTCAGGATCTTTTACAAACAAATAAACTCTACCCATATAATCAGGCATTTTACCTGTAACAAATAAAGAAGGAGCTTTTGTTTTACTCTGTTTATATTCACATAGTTTGATTTTTAATTCCTCACCTTCTTCCAATAAAGGCAATTCATCATCCCCTGATTTATATTTATTACCGTATATTTCTCTCCAACCTTCCTGAACAATCATTTTTCCAGTAATTTGAAAAGTTTCTCCCTCTACTTCTATTTTCACTTTAACGTTATCAGATAAACAAGGAGGCATAAAGTTTGCAAAATAAGCTCTTGCAACCATCATATATAACTCATACTCGTCATCATTCAACTGTCCTAACATAAGTTTTTCACTTAGAGCAGGAATAATTGCATGATGCACTTCTGTTTCTTTACCATCTTTAAAAATACTGTTTTTTTGATTTGGATCTACTTTTTTCCCTTTAAATTCAGGAACATTATCCAATAAAAGTTTTAATTTATCGGAAACTTCTGCTTTATGAGCGGTGGGGATAAAAACTGTATCAACACGAGGATAAGTTAATATTTTATGTGTTTCATAAAGCTTTTGCGTTATATCTAATGTTTTTTGAGCATCAAAACCAAATTCAGACATGGCACTTTGAAGCTTACTCATACTAAATAATGTCGGTCTTGGCTCTTCCCTTTGTTCTCTTTTAAAAGAAATAACTTTTGCACTACCTGCTTTATTAATTTTATCAACAATTGATTTTGCTAAATTTTCATCAATCAATCTCAAGTCTTCATCAAAACCATCTGGAATTTTTAAAGACGTATCAACCTGTTCCTCTCCACCTTCATCCTCAACTTCTTCTTTTTGATTAATTTTATCTCTTGCTTCTATTTGCTCTAACGATATTCCATTCGGAATCCAAATTCCTTTAAACTCTTTTCCATCTTTTTCAAAAACTGTTGAAATTGTGAAAAAATTTGAAGGCTTAAAGTTTTCAATTTCTAAATCTCGATTAACAATTAAAGATAAAACAGGAGTTTGAACACGACCAATTGATATAACACCATCAAATCCACTGTCTTGTGCATTTAATGTTGCAGTTCTTGAATAATTCATACCAACTAACCAATCCGCCTTCTGTCTTCCCAATCCAGAATAATATGAGTTTATGTATTCTTTATTATCATGTTTAAAAGATTCATCAACAGCCTCGTCAATTTTTTTAGGATTAACGTCATTTATTAAACATCTTGTCGTTGGTTTGTTATAAACCTTATAATAAAATAACAATTCATCAACTATTAATTGCCCTTCTCTATCCGTATCACCTGCATGAACAATTGAAGAAGCTTTCTTTAATAATCCCTGAACAATTTTAGCTTGTTTTTTAACTCCATCTAATTCTGTAACTTTTACCTTCCAATCTTCTGGATAAATAGGTAAATCTGCTAATGTCCATTTTTTATATTTTGGATCATATTCTTCAGGAGAATAACTAGAAAGTAAATGCCCGATACACCAAGTAACAACATTTTCTGCCCCTACTTCGAAATAACCATCTTTACGACCCCTTTTAACATTATACTTACGCTCTAATGAAGCAGATAAAGCATCTGCTACGCTAGGTTTTTCACATATCCAAACTCTCATGCAATAATTATTATTTTTCTATTATTTTTCTAAAATAACATAAAAAAAACTATTTGTAAAACAACTTTTAAATAAAAAAAGTAAGACTTTTTATAGTCTTACCTTATTCTTAACAAATTATTGTAAACCTTCTTCCATTTTCCATCCAAACAGGATAAGTTTCTTTATTAAGCGATGAGATTAAATAAAATTCTTTTTTAAGTATATTATCAAATAATAACACCAACTCTTCAAAAGTATCTAGTCCAGTAAAATTATATTTGTCTTTTACCAACTGATTGTCGTTAATATAATCCTCAAAAGACAACACTATACTTTTTAAAGTTAAATACTCCTCTTCTTCCGTTAGATTATTAAAATCAATTCCTTTAATCCAACGTTGTAGTGTAGGTTTATCAGAAACTAAAACACTTTCAAATAATTTTTCCTGTATAATTTTATTATTTTTTAATACGTTTGATAACATTTTACTTAAAAATAAAACTATACCTCCCTCTATCTTTTTCCAGTTTTTTAAAATTTTCAATTCACTTTTAACATTTCTGTTAAGGTAAAGATCTTGATTAAACACTTGATCTAAAATAAGCGAATATAGACAAGTTTCACAACTTTCAATTGCTCCGCTATATTTTCCATCTTCAATAAAAACCTCAATATCTTTTTGGTTCACAATCTCAAACAAAATTTCTTGTTTTAAATTATTTTTCTGTAAAAATTTATTGATACTACTTCTTATTTTTTTTGAAATTTTTTTCTGTAATATACGTTTCTTAATTAAAGCCTTTGTTATTTCTCCTGATTTTTTTAAAGAATTTTGTATTTGTTTAGGATTAAATTTTTCATCATTATCATATATAAAAAATTCTTCTGCTAAATCTCTATAAGTTATAATATTTTTACCTTTTTTTATAACATTTATAACTTTGTTTCTAAATTTTATAAAATCATTAAAATTGAAGGTCAAAAGTATCTGATCTTCACTACTATTAGAAAAACCTTTAATTTTTGACACTCCATTAATAGAAGAGTGAATTATTTTTTCAAAGGAAAATGATTGATTATGAATGATATTTTTCTCCTTAATTTTTTCAATCACTTTACCATAACCTCTTTCTTTTTCTAATAGCATTTGAATTAATGTTTGAGAGCCATTGGTAAAAATCACATAAGGAATTCCATTAAAACCACCACATTCAGGATAACCACAACTACAAGTTAAGAAATTAAACCAACTTTCTCTCCCAGTCTCTAAAAAAAGATATTTTAATAAATAACTTTCCTGCAACCAGTTTTCATTTAAAACTAAACCGTCAATATCTACAACAAAATCTAAAATAACGTTTTCTTTTAGAAAACCTTTAGAGAAAATTCTATTACCTTTATTGCGTTCAAGTAAGCAGTTTAATTCTTCTTTTGTTAAAAGATAATTTTCCACTTCTTGTGGAGTTGTATATTTTGATATATTAAAATTTATTTTATTTATTTTTTGTAGTAATTCATCCATTTTCACCTTCTTATTGGCTTTCAATTATTCAATTTATTGTTTATGTATAATTCTATATTTTTTCACTAAACTATTTCCACGAACAACACTTACATTTTGATTTAGCATTGAAAACAATTTTGAGTTTACTGAAAAAATGTTTTCAAAAATATGAATTAATTCTTCATATGTTGAAATACCACATTTCCTAACATATCCATATTCTTTCCTGTAATCTTGAATAAAACGGTTGATGTGCTTAAACATTTCATTTTCTAAATCATATTTTTCTTTATGTGGAATAATTTTATAGTTAAATTCATCTAACCATTTTTGAAGTTTTTGTTTATCAAAAAACTCTTCTTTTGTTAAAAATTCTTTTGAGTTTCGATCTTCTTCTAACAAAAGCTCCACTTCAACAAAATTTGTTAGCAAAATATTTATTTCTTTTTGTATTTCAATCCAATTGTTTAAAATATTTCTTTTAGCCTCTTTTAAACCTTTATATTTTATATTTAAATTTATTTGAACTTTATCAAAAATATAATTTTCCAACAAATTCATTATTGAAGAATTATATTGAAAACTTGAACTGTCAACTATTGAATTTTCAATTGAAAAATAAACAAAAGATTCCTTTAATCTTTGCCAAACCAATCCATGTTTGAGATTATGTTTGTTTAAAAACAAATAAACTTCTTTTCTAATTTTTTTAAAAACTCTTTCTTTAAAAGAAAATGTTTTTATCAATCTAGAAGTTCTTTTTGCCAATTTACTTAAATTATTTTTTATTAATTTACTTCTTTCGAATTTATTTAATTTAAATTTAGAAGTTTCAGCATATAACAAAACATAATTTTTTACCAATAAATCTGCAGTCAAAACTCCTTTTCCTTGTTTTACCCAATCAAATAATTTATTTTTAAATGGTAAAAAATCATTATAATCAAAAGTTAAAATCAACTCATTTTCTGTTAGATTTTGAAAACATTCTTTAATTTGAGAATAACCATCGTTAGAAGAATAAATAATTTTTTCAAATTCAAAATTTTGATTACAAACAATCCCATTGTCTTTCAGTTTTTGAATAAGTTCACCGTAACCATTTTCTTTTTTTAATAACATTTGAATCAATGTTTTACTATTGTTATTAAAAATTACATATGGAACACCGTAAAACCCCCCACATTCAGGATAACCACAAGAGCAATTGTAAAAATTAAACACTTCATCATTTCCCAACAAAACAACATAATCAAGCAAATCTTTATTTGGAACTAAATGATCTATTTCTTCTATTTCAGTAGGATTAAAAAAGCTAAAAACCTCAACCCCATCAATTGTCAAACCAAAATCGATTAAAGCATTTTCATTTAAAAACTCTTTAGTAAACACACCTTCACATTTAGAAAAATCAAGTGTTTTTTCAAAGTTTTTTACTAAAAAAGCCTCAACTTCCTTTTTATTTTGGTATTTTATTAAATTAATTTTTATTTTATTAAGATTGTGCATATTATTAATTCCTAAATATAACTGAATTTAAAAATCCTTTCATTTTTAAAAACTTAAACAAAAAGCCCATGTGAAAAACGTTTTCTACTAATATGTTTAAAAACTGTTTTTTCATTAAAATCTTTATCTGTTAAGGCTTTATAATATAATAAAAAGTTACTGTATGGGTTTATTTCTAACTCTTCTTTTATTTTAATTAATTCATCAATATATTCATTACATTGATTGTAAGAGTAAGCAGGATAACCAAGCATAGCCTCACCTGTTTTCAATATTTTTATAACACCATCAATATTTTTTAATATAAGTTTTCTAGTTGCTCGTAATGAAATTAAATCTTTTTTATTTTGAGGTAATTCAATAAAAATTTTTTCCATTTTTATTTTTGTAAAAATCTCTGCAACAACTATTAAAAATGATAAAATAATAACAGAGTAAATGTATTGAGTATAATCATTATTATCACCATAAAACATCTTCCATAGTGTGATTATTGCCAAAAACTCAACCACCAACCAACCAACATTCAACAATTTCAATATCATCAATTGTTTTCTAAAAAAAGTGAAAAGAAAATCTACTTCTTCTTTATAAATACGTTCCATTTTTTCTCCTAATAAAAAATAACAATCGTTCTTTAAAACGACTGTTATTTTATCATGATATTTTTTCCAATACAATCTTTTTAATATATTCCTTCATTTTTAAAGGTAAAGTATTTGTTATTTCATCTAATTTAGGAACTGGTATATCTCTTAAAATAACTGTTAATTTTTTAGATAAAATCAAATCTTCTTTGTGTTCTTCTATTTTTTTTCTAATGGAAGGCTTTATTTGGTCTAAATTTTGTAAAACCATTTCAACATTTGGATATTCCTGTAAAAGTGATTTTGCTGCCACATCTCCAATACCTTTCACACCTTTGATATTGTCAGAAATATCCCCCTTAAATGCTAAAAAATCTGCAAAAGTATCTGCTTCAAAACCATAGGTTTTTTCAATATAATTTTTAGTATAAAAAGCGAAACGTTTTATTCCATCTTTCCCTTTTTCATCTCTTGTTAATGCTATATTATCATTTAATAATTGAAAAAGATCTTTATCGTAAGAAACTATTAAACCAACCTTATTTTGCAGGGTTAGCTGTTTTGCGTAACTACCAATTATATCGTCTGCCTCAACTCCATGTATTTGAACAAACTTGTAATCAAAAGCTTGAAGAAAAGTTCCTAACAATTCTTTCTGTTTTAAAAGAGCCTCTTCTTTTTCTTTTCTATGTGCTTTATATTCTGGATATATACTTTTCCTATAGTCACTACCATCTGAATCTAATATATGAATAAAATTTTCAATTGGAACATCGCTATATTCTTCTTTTAATTTATTAAAAAAACGAAAATACCCAATTAAACCTTTAATATCAATATCTAAATTATTAGTTTTTAAATTAATAACTTCTTCTGTATCTTTTAAACCAAAATATTGATGATGTAATATTCCAGAACTATCAATTAAAACATATTTATCTTTACTATTCATTTTTAAACCTATAATTTATATTTTTTATTTAAATTAGCTTGTTCTTGATTTTGCTCTTCAAAACCATAATCTTCTTGATATAATTCAACAGGTATTTCCTCTGAAATAGGACCATTATTTAAATTTTGCTCTCCATAATAAAATAAATCATTATTACTGTCAAATTCACCATGATTATCTTCAAACAAATACCCTTCCACATCAACTGTTCCATTTCCATTTGAATAATCATTAAACTGTTCTTTTTTTACTGTTTTTTCAACAAAATCTTTTGACATTCCCTTAAACATTTTTTGTTTTGCATTAGAAATAAAATCTCCAGTTCCTGTTTTAGGTTGGTTTAATAATAGTTGTTGTGTTTTATTCTCTTGTTCTTTTTGTTTTTTTAACTCTGCTTCAATTTCCTGTTTTAATTTTTGTTGATTTTGCTCAATCTCTTTTTTATGTAATTCAATTATTTTTGAATTAAATTTCTGATCTTTTTCTTTAACAAATTTTTTCAAATCCTCTAATGAAGCATTTGATAAACGATTTACTATTATCTGTTGAGTTTTTACATTTACAACTTCACTTACCACTTCGTTATTTACAGTCTTCCCTTCTTCCACATCATAAGTATCTCCATTGAAAGGATATGAGTTATCATAATACTTTGCAAATATTTTCTTATGCTCTTCTTTCAAGAACGGGTTTCTTTCTCTAAACATAGACAGTGGACTTTTCCCATCATCTAATTCTGGAAATACTTTAACTCCATTTTCTATAAAATTTTTTGAAACTAATTCTTCATATCTATCAATGTATTTAATACCTTGTGCTTTTAATGCATCATTCCAATCATGATAAACAAGAGGACGTTCTCTAACTAATATTTCTGAAGTTAGTTTATAGTAAGATTGAGGTTGAACTTTTATTTCATTATTTTGTTTTATATTTAACAAACTTGCTATTTCATCAACAACATAAAACGATATTGTAGGATGTTTCAACTCACCTGTATCTATAATAACAGTTTTTCCTTTTTCTACTTTTTCATGATGGACAGGATATTTTTGCTGAAAAAACGGGTTATTATAAAACATTAAATGTGGAGAAAATTCTGTTTTAAATGTTATTTTATCTTCCAACAACCAACTATCAACTCCCTTTTTCCAACCTTCTGGATCTTCCTCATTATTTAAATATGAAAAATGTTTCTTTAAAATAGGTTCAAATTTTTTATTAAACAGTAAACGAAGATAAATAGCATTAAATAACTTTTGAGCACCTTTATCCCCTGCCATATCATTATCAAATGCTACCCTAATAGAAATCCCCATATCGGAAGCAATATATCCAATTGCTTTTTTATAAGCCAATTGAAAATTACCAACCCCGTTTAAAGACACAGCAAAACTATCTGGATATAATGCTCTATAACTTAAAGCATCAATCGCTGCTTCTGTGATTGCAAATCTACCAGTTCCTTTTTTAATAAATTGCTCTTCCTCTCCATCTTCATTTATAGTTGTTTCCAATTCAAATAAAAGAGGTTCTCCTACAACTTCATAACCAGATAAATCCCTATTAGAACCTTCAACAGATTTTTTATCACTACCATATATACTTCTTCTTTCTCCGTTAGAATAACTTTTAAAAATTACATTTTTATCCCAACCATACATTGTAGCAACATAAATAGTTCCTTGTTCGTTATTCATATTTTTTTGAATAACATCAAAAGGAATTCCACGTTGCTTTACAAGATAATCTATTCCTTCCTGTAAAATATCATCTTCACGTTCAGGAGGATTGAAATCAACTTTTTTCTTCGTTCCTAAACCTTTATATGAACTCACTTGGGTTTGTATATCTTTTTTAATCTGAAAGTCTTCATCTAAAAAATTATCTTTAATAAATTGATAAACTTCATCATTTCTATTGAAATCACTTTTCTCTATTCCTAATAAAAATTTTAAAAAACTAAACGCACCACGTCCTGAGACAGCAGTTTTATAATCTTTCCAATATTCATTTTTACAAAGAAAAGCGTTATTTTTACCTTCTGGTAAAGCATCACCTGTTTTAATTTCCAATGCAGCATTATCAACAAAATCAGAAGTAACCCTGTATCTTGAATTAATAAAATCAGCCCCAAAAAGCTTTAAAACCATTCTTATATCAAGGTCTGGCAAAATATTTATAATCTTTGTTTTTTCAATTTTATTCATAATTTAAAAAATGTTACTTCTACCACTTATCACTTCTTTTTTAATTTTAAAGAAGTTTACTTTCGTTTTTGTTTAAATCGTTTTTTATTATGTCAAAAAATTGATTTTTAGTCTATAAAAAATGAACCAAAATTTTTGGTTCATTTTAAATTAAAAGGATTGTAAAACAGCGATCTTAGCACCATTTTCAACATAAAAACGATCTATATAATCCTTTAAATAGTGAAAATAAATCTTGCTTCTTCTGCTGTTACTACCAACAATTAGAAAATTACATTTCTTTTGTTGAGTGCACCACAATATGAAATTCTTTACCAAAATTAAATCTTTTATACTTCCACTGCCAAATTGACTTTGATAATCGTTAAAAGACTTAAATTTTTTTCTCTTTTTAAAAATGTTTAAGTCAATCCAGTAGAAATATTTATTAGTTTTTAAACTTTTATTAAAACTCATTCGAAAGAATTTTATCTTAATAAAATTTTTAGTTTCAAGATTTTTAAAAGTAAAAGTAAGATCATAATATGGATCATTAAAAAAACCATCTAGTTCTTTTCTTTCATAAATTTCTTGAAATAAAACTTCTTGTTCTTTTGTGAATTTTTTTTGTTTTTTCATTTGTTCTCTCAATAGTTGTTAAAATACTACTTCGAGAACAAGTGAATAAACTTCTTTTAAATTTAATAATATCTTTCATAAACTTCCTATTAAACACTTTGAATATACTTATGTATATTTTCATTAAACCATTTCTTATATTCTTTTGGCAAGAAGAAAAATATTCTCTCTTCTTGTAATAAAGACAATAACTGATAAAATTTAGTGTAATAAAACGTTAATTTTATAATTTTTTCTTCTCCTTTTTCTGGAACTGATTCCTCTATTTTCTCTAAAAACTGTTTCGCTTTAACCAACCAAGTATTTTTCATATACTCATAATCTTTTTCTCTCATCAAAATCACCGCTCTTCCTTGCATTTTTATACCGTTTTTATTTTTCTCATAATATAAAACAACTTTTTCTTTTTCTCTAAAAGGAGAGTTATATAAAAATACATCTTCATTTTGAGAGATAAAATCATCTATCTGTTTTAGATTTACAAAAGGAATATCTAGCTCTTCCAAATTAATAGAATTTTTAGGTAAAATTAAAACTGATTTATACCCTTCTTCTTTATCAAAGATAACTTCAATTTTTCCAATACCAGTCTTTTTATTCCAAACCGATAACAAAATAGGATTACCTTCTAGAGTATTAGAGTAAAAATATTGTTTTCTTTCATTATTAACAAGCAATCTATTATGAAAAGAAGTTGTTAAAACTTTAAAACCTGTGTTTTTTAAGAAATATATTAAAGGTATATGAATAGCTTTATCTTCATTTTCAAATAATACTTTTAATAATGTTGTATTTAAAGATATATCATCCTGTTCCCATATTATATCCAATAACACACCTGTTTTTAGATAAAGATTTTTAAAATCAAAATTAAACACACTTCCTATTTTAAATTGATTAAATAATTTGTTTAAATAAACATTTTCTTCCTTTTGATTTTTCCAATTATTTAAAAACAATTCTTCCTTACCTTTGTTATCATAAATTTCAATTTCTGCTTTATTGTTTGCTTCAATAATTTTAACTTTATCATTTTTTGAGTAATCTAATTCCCATAAACGGATGTTTTTAGTAATTTCACCTAAATTCATAATTGAATTATTAAATTCTGTTTCTGTTTTAGATTCTTCATTACCCCACCAGAATTCCTCATCTATTGAACAACTTACAGGTATTTGTTTTTTGTAAAAATGATATTCAGTATGAGCCTCAATACCTTTTTCTATTCTATTGAATAAAAACTCTTGTTCTTCAACTGGCAATATCGTTGCTCTTGCTAATGCTCTATCTATTCTCTTAGTTTCATCACTTACATTAGCATTAAAAGCCCCAATTCTTTTTGCCCAGTTTTTTCTTTCTCGACTCCATTCCTCTACAATTAACTCCCCTTCTTCTGACAACCAATCTAAAACTTCATTCTCTTTTCTGCCTCCTGTGTGTGCAGATAACCTTACCTGTTTTCTTTTTTCAATTTCTAATTTTCTTATATCAGCAGGAGTATTTAATAACAATGTTCTAAAATTAGGTTCTACTACCTGATCTTTTCTTCTTACACGTCCTAAAAACTGTATTCTATTTGCAGAATTAGAAGAAATATCCCATTCCCATAGGTTTCTTACTCGTTGATCTTTAAATTTCTCTCCTGCATGTAAACTAATACCAGAAGCTCCTGCTTTTGTTACTAGTAAAACATTTAATTTACCACTATTGAAATTATTAACAATTTCCGTTCTCTCTCTTTTAAACAATTTATTATCGACAACCCATTGTCCATTTTTTAACCTATTAAGTTGATAACGTCTTCCAGATAATTCATCAAAATCAATTCCTTTATCTTTTAATAATGCCTTTAACTCATCTAAAGGAGAGAGGGAAAAATAATTATTCTCTTTAATTATTTCCAATAATTTTGCTTTCATATTTAACCAATGAGGTTTTAAATTATCATAATTTTCAATATTAAAGTTTTGATCTTTTTTTCTTTTGTATAAGATTTTAGACAACTCTTCTTCATTTGATAATTTTTCAACTAATGAAATCCATTTCCAACTCCAATTTGGTTTTTCTGTAAAAAATCTTTCTTTAGGTTTTTCTACCTTATCTTCTAATAAAGACTTAAAATCATCTTCATTATCTTCTACATTTAATAAATTTTCGTTTTCTACTAAATCCCTTAAAGCACTTTCCAATGTCATTTCTGTTACTAAAACAACCTTTTCATTTTGTTTTATTTTTTCCTCTATCATTTCAGCAATTTGTTCCACTTTTGCACAGAAAGAGAATTCTCTTATAGAACGACTTAAATAACTTCCAAGAGTTAACCAAGCTTTTGCAGAAAAATATCCAAGCATTTTTTCTCTAACTTCAACAAATTCAAAAATTTTATTCCACATATCACAAAATAAAGATAATTGCTCTTGTATTTTGGGAGAATCTATATAAATTACTTCTGGCAAATCAATAGGAGGATGTTCCCTTCTAATAAAAACTCCATTTTTAGCCATTTCTTTTGTTAATAACTCTCTCAAATCGCCATCATCACCAAATAAAGCTAAAGTTATTAACTGTTTTGCTACATTACTTAAAGGTAGTGCTTTTTCATAAATGCTTAATTTTTCTTCTGTTTTTGCATAGGTTGCAGATGAAAACACAACTCCTTCCGCTTTTTTAATTAAATGTTTTAAGTTGCTATTTACATTCGAGTCCCCTGAACTATTGTGGCTTTCATCTAAAATAATCCAACAATTATCTCCCATTAAACGATCTAAAAATTTAATTTTTGGCTGTTTTACACCTGCTCTGTTGATTTGAGCATAATTAGTAATTAAAAAACGATTTTCTTCTTTCTCCCATTTTTTCTTGTTTTCTATCATATCTTTAAATGATTTATCAGTATGATTTTTTACAACAAGATTACCATCTGGATCAAAAATCTTAGCACTTTTATTAAGAATTAAAGGTATAAATTTTTGCTCTTCTTTTACAGCAATTATATCTCTATAAAAATCACTAAATAATTGTTTGTTTTCTGTAAAAAAGAAAACAGTTTTTCCCAACAATTGTCCAATAATTGATATTGCAGCTAATATTCTACCTTTACCAAAACCAGTTTCATCTGCAATAATCAAACCTTTGTTTTTTAATAAAGAAGAAACTCCAAGAGCTACTGCATCAACCTGTTCACTTGATAACCTAATCCCTAAATCCTCTTGTTTAATTTTTAATAAACGAGCGATCCAACTATCGATAGAATTGTGTTCTTGATTAATTTGTTTTAAAGCATTTTTTACTTCTACCGCTATTTTTGAAGAAATCATAGCGGTAGGTAGGGAAACTTTTGAAATAGGTTCATAAAACTCTCTCTCACCTTGATTAATTTCACTCAACAATGTTTTACTCCATATAGGTTTTGAAAACAAATCTACTGAAATTTCTTCTTGATTTAATTTAGAGTTAAAAAATAAAACACTATCCTCTTCTTGAATGTTTTTTACATGATAACTACAACCTTCGTCCTTTAATTTCTGTAAAAAATCATTGTTTAAAAATAAACCTTTCTTAGATTTTTTAACCACAAAAATCACCTTATGTTTATTTAAAATTAATTTTTGTATTTTTTTATAAAACCAATCATTAAATAAATCACAATCCCATATCAATTTTGTTTTTTTTATATCTAATATTTGGGCTTCTTCTGTTTGTAAACTTTCCTCTATTAAATCTCTTAATAAGAAGTTTTTCTGTCCTAAACCACTTTTATCATTTTCCTTTAAATTACTATATAGATTATCCATTGATGTTTTTAAAGAGAATGGAATGTAACTTTTCTTTGATTTTGAAAATGCAAAGATTTGTTTATTAGTTAAACCATATAAGGCAGAATCATTATCATTAGGCACAATTTCAATAATTTCAGATTTTTTGCTAGTTAATAACTGATTTAAACCAATTTGAGTATCTATTAAAAAACCAGAACTGTTTTTAACATCAGAAAAAACCCATTTTTTCCAATCAATGTGAGAATAATTTCTATTTATTCTTTTTCCTAATGTTTCTTGAAGAATAAAAACTTTAGCTTTTTTTACATTTTCTAAAAATGAATAATATGAAGTCTTATCTTCTAAAACATTTTTGCCAAAGAAAAATGAATAAATATTTTGAATTGAATAATTAAAAGATTTTAGAAATTCTTCATTGAAAATATTTTTAACTAAAATTCTATAGTCTTTTTTACTTTTTATACGACAGAACAATAAAGGAGAACTATTTTCTTTTTCAACAAATTCTTCTCCATTTCTTATCAATACTCTTTTAATTCCTGAAGAAATTTTTCTCTCTTCAACAGTGTTTAAAAATATATTTTTAACTCTTTTTAATACTTCTTGTGTCATAATTATTTATATTTATTCTCAAATATTTTATAGAGATCTTTTTTAAATTATTAGAATAATTGGTTATTCTAACAAAAATACAACAAAAATCAATCTTATAATTAAAAATAATAACTTTTTAATTTATTTTACTCTCATGTTTTTAACACATAATTTATCTGAAAGAAAATTAAGATTATATTTGGATTTAGACGGTATTCCTATGCCTTCTTGCTCTGTTTTTAATCCAGATAAACATAATTTTATTCGCAGTTATGGAGAAATAACTTTTGTATTAAAACAAGATAAATTTTTACCACCAGATCGAGAAATTAAAGTTTTTAAATATGATGGTTGGACGGTAAGACAACCTTCTCCTTTTTACACTTATAATGAAGAAAAACTTTTTCAAACATACAATTTTTTACCTAAAAGATATATTTTAGATTCTTTAAAAGAAAAACAAAGAAATAGACGTGATGTTTTTAAATTGAAAAAAATAGAAGAACTCCCTCTTGAATTAAAAATTGATTTTATAAAAAAAGAAAAAGAGAGTTTTGAATTAAAGAAATTTAACTTTGAAAGTTTATTGCAAATTTTTTCATCTGATTTAAAAAACAAGGTAAAAGAAGATTTTAAACAGTATTTATCTGATAACCCTGTTTTTTTAAAAAATAAAAATATTTTTTCTAATGATATAATGCTATCAAATCAACTTTTAAATCAAATGGTTAATGATTTTTTTATGAAAAATGATTTGTTTAGTGATTTTTTAAAGAGAAATGATTTTTTCTCACAAAAACAATTTGATAACAAATTATTAAATGAGTTAAAATCATCTTTTGAAAATTTAACTAATAAAAAAAATCTTTCAGAAGAAGATAAAAAAACTTTTTTTGAATTTTTTAGTAAAGAATTTTTAAATAAAATCTTTGCAGAATATCTTGTTAAAAATGAAAAGATAGAAATATATGAAATCGATCTAAAAAATTCTCAAAAACTTTTAGATTTAAAAATCAATTCACTAACTGATTCGCAGAAAAAATTAAACCTTTATTTTTCAAGATTAAATGAAATGTTAGACGGAACTTACTCCACTCATTTATTAGTTGATAAGAAAAAAAATCAACAAGGTAGAATTATTGAAATTTTTCGTGAATATAATATGCAAAATTTAGTTGATTTTATGAAAAAGGGTATTTTAAGAAATGGTATGATTAATAATTCAGAGGGAAAAGATTCCGATCCTATGAATATATCTCCATCAGAATTGAAGGCTATGCCTGTTTTGAATAAAGAAATAAAGACTTTAAAAAAATTACGAGAAGAATATGTGAAATTAAAGCCTCAAAATGAAGTCTTTGAATCTTTTAAAGATTGTATGAATGATTTATACATTTTACTCAATCAAAATACAGCAATTAAAAAATCAAAAATCCTTGAAGATTATTCAGAATTTCAACTTTTTTCAAGCTTGGTTGTTGATTTAAATAATCAAATTAAATATCAAAAACTTAATGATGAAAAAGTAAAATCAAATCATTTAAATTTTATTCTTCAACAATATAATTTTAACGAAGAAGAACAAATTTTTATAAAAAATACACTTTATCAAACAATTGAAAAGGTAAGAGAGTTACCAACAAATTATTTTGAATTAAAAATTGAACAGGGGATCGATTTTTCTGATATTAAACTGGCGATTATTCCAGAAAATATGCCTCAAAATCTTGTTAATCAATTAAAAAATAAAGTTAAAGTAATTCAAATTGATGTTAATAATCAAGAACTTTTCAACAAAACATTAAAAGAAAGTAATTCTATTAATATAGTAAAAATTATTAAACCCAATAAATCTTTTTAATCAAATAGAGCAACTTTGTAGGTTGCTCTATCTTTTATCGTCTTAAATTGTTTCTCATTTTAAACAAAGTTTCTTGATATTCTTTTGAACCATTAAGAATAATTTTGCCATCAGGAATTGTTATAAAATGATTATTTAATTCTTTATTTACTGCGTTAGCATGATATAACAATTCTTCTCCGACTAATAGCAACTCTTTTGCACGAGTTAAAGCTACATACAGTAAATTAACATCTTCATAAACAGAGTTTGTAACTAGATCTACTAAACCTTTGTTATCCCTTTTTGCCAAAAACTCCACATTAAAATCATCGCTAATAATAACCAAATCATATTCTAACCCCTTAGATTTATGCACATTTGTTATAATAATTGAATTATCATCTTTCTCTTGAACAATAAATTTCTTTAATCCGTTCAAAGTTGAATTTAAATTATCTTTATACTTCTCTACAATTTTACAGCGAAACAGCCAATCCGAAATCCCATTTTCTTCTGAAAACTCTTTAATTGTTTCAAAAGCTAATTTTCCATTTTTATTACAAGATTCATAGAATGTTTTTAAAAAACCATCTTTTGGCTCTCTATTATTTAACAAATTAAATAAATCCTCTAACAAATCAAATCTAGCTATGTTTTCTCCACCTTCAAAGTAAACATTAAAACCTAAACTTGAATATTTTACCGCTTCTTCAAAAATTTTTGCATTTGTTCTTGTAATTACTGCTTTTGTGCTAAAACTTTGTAATTTTTTAATTAATCCATGATTTGAATATAACTCAACTCTTGATTTTACACTTTCTAAACCCTTAACTGGCTTTGTTTCTCCTCTTAATGAAATTAATGTATTCGCCATATCTGCAATTGATTGTCCAAAACGAAATGATTTCGACAAAAAATAATTCTTATCACAATATGAATATGTCATTGCATCAATTGCTTTTCTAAATTGATAAATAGATTGATATGGATCTCCCGTTAAAACTTTTCTACATTTTTGTTTTTCAAATAAATTTAACATAGCAGGATTCACATCTTGTGCTTCATCTAATAAAATTGTCTCATAAGGTAATTGCGGAGAAGCTAATTGCATTAATTTTAAATAACTATCATGAGTTGTTCCTAAATTTGAATTAGGATCAATCATATTTTCCCATACTGTATTTACATCATTTAAAATAGTTGACACTTTAATATTTTTAATTTCATCTAAACCAACAACTCCACTTGTTTCAGATAAAGATTTAATTAACATATTAAATTCATTTAATGCTAAATGATCTTTTTTTATCTCTTTATCAGAAGAATATGTGAAATTAATAACACTATCATAAACCGCTTTTGCATAAACTTCTTCAACTAAACTATGTGGTTTTTTAATAACCTCATAAACATGTTGTGAATAAAAAGGTTTTAATTTATTTTGTAAAGGCAATCCAAATCTAGAATAAGCTAAACCATGAACTGTCATACATTTTACCGAACTAGGGAATTTTTTTTCTGCTTCTAATTTTAGATCTCTATTAAATGCAATATATAATCCTCTTTTTTTAATATTTCTTTCAGCAAAGTTTTTAAGCGTAAAAGTTTTTCCTGTTCCTGCATAAGCAGTAACCTTTATCACATTCTCTTTAGCCTCAATTATTTTTTCTTGCTCTTCTGTAAATTTTGTTTTAAACACATTTGATTTCAAATCTGAAACAGTTGTTTGAGAATGGTTTTTACTCCCCTTTCCACTTTTTTCTTCTGTGAAATTTAATAAATCTGCAAATGGATCTGACATATTTTTAATTAAACATAATATATAACCACAGTTTACTACTATTTTTACAAAAATCAAGTTTTAATATAAGTGGTTATTTTTTACTCTATACTTTTTTAAAACAATAGTCCAAATAAAGCCCCGTTGTGGTATATAGCAAACAGGTCTTGATATTTATAAAATACCAACAAATATAAAATTAAGAGAAAAAACGTTTTTAAAATTTCAATAACGTTTTTAAAACTCAAATACATAAATCAAAAATAAAACAATCTATTTATTTTTAAATTAAATTTTAATGGTTTTTTACACCTTTTCTTTGGTAAAAAGATGTAAAAAACCTAACCAATATAAAATATTGATTTTATTTAAAATTTTTGCACATCAATTTAGAATATGAATGTTTTTTTGTTTTTGTTTTGATTTTATATTTTGTAATTTTACGTTGGAATTGTAAATGAAATAAAACTTCCAACATTACATGCTTGAATGGAGCAAAATGATATTTTTTTATAAATTTCATTTTTGTGAGAATTTTATACTTATGGATAAGTTTTCCAATGAACAATTATTATTTCTCAATAACCCTATAATCATTTTTATCGAATCCCTATTATCGTATGGTGAGACGGTGGCAGAGCTTACTTAAGTGTATGTAAGAATAACTCGTTTGTTCCAAAATACAAACGCCACATTATACTTTCGTTTATTTTTCCAAAGTCCGAGCTGAAGACTAATAATTACAGGTAGTATTTTTCATATCCTCTCTTGTTTTACAAGTGCCTTTTTAATTGGTTTATATAGCGGAAGTTGGCATATTAAAGTTTTTAACAATTTAATTATTTCTCTTTACCAAAGAGCTTTTATTAAATTAAACAGCAATTGGATTACTCCCCGCTTTTTCTTTAAAATTGTTCTAAGTTTTTAAAGAAAGAAAACTACGTTTTTTCAATCTAAAGAAATTCAATATTGATGTCAAACAGCTATTTTTTAACCAAAATAAATGTCAATATTTTATGGTGATTAGATTTTTACAAATTGAAGTGGTATTTATATAACTAAAGATTATAAGAATGTGGTTTTTTGTTTTGTTTTAATTTCTATAAGTTCTAAAAAAATAAATAGGGTGAAAATTCGATCACCCTATTGCTTTTTTAATTTTCTTTTATATTAAAAATTATTCATTGAATTTTTAACATTAATTGTTTGTTTTAAGTTTAAATCTTCTTCATTAGAAATTTGATTTTCTGCTACTTTATTTTCCATTTTGGTTAAAACATCATCATACTTCATATGAGGATTTTGATTTAATTTAAGTTCCATCTCACTTCTAATCACTGAAGCCATAACCATTTCACTAACTGTTGGAATAGCATAATCTCCACCTTCAACAGATTGTTCTTGTTTTATTTCTCTCACTTGTGCTATACATTGATTAATTTTATCAACTTGTTCAGAAGCAGGAGACTTTTTCAAACCATCCATAAAATTTGTAAAATTATCTACACAGTTTTCACTTAATTTTACTTCAGAAGTCGCCAAATTTATTAAATCTTGCAACTCGATATTTGTATTATTTGAAATTGCCATACTCTATTGTGTTGTATTTTTTTCATTCTTCTATTAAGATAATAACATAATTTTTCTTTGGTTTTTCAAAAATGGCATTTGTTAGATTTAAAAATAAAAAAAATAATTTTGATGAATTGTTTATTTCAAACATTTTTTCTAAATTATATTTTCATGTTTATAACAATGACATTTATAAATATCGAGATGAAATACATCAATTAACCAAACAAGTTTTTGATAATTTTTATTCTAGATATGGTAGTAGTGAACATGTTGAAATATTATTAGAGGAAATTTATGAAGTTTGCAAACAATATTTAAATAAAGATTTTTTAATAATTCAGTTCGATCAGATTTATTTAAATGAACAAAAAAATAATGTTAAATGGAATATAAAATCTAAAATAAATCCTTTTAAAATCAATAAAAAAGAATTTGAAGAAATTATTTTAGAAATAACTCAAGAAGATTGGCTTACTGCGTTGGAGAGTTTTTCTATTTTTTATATGAAAAAATCAGGTTATTTCTTTTTCTTTGACGTTTTTAAAGATCACATTTTAAAAATGAAAGGTAATTATTTAAAAACTGATGAAGAATGGTTTGATTTTTTTATAGAAAATATTTTTCAAATGTTAAAATATGAACCAAGATTAATTTATTTTATATCTGGTTTATCTGTTTATAAAAAAACATGTGATTTAATAGGGGTTTCTTGGTTGAAACACTTTTTTAATCCTACTGAGCAACTTCATTTAAATCGTTTTGATTTTGAATTTGAAAATATTGAAGAACTTTTTGAAACCTTTGATTTCCCAAATATTACAAAAGATTTCTTTATTGTTACAGAAAAGGAAAATTTAATTAAACTTTGTGGAGAAGAAAAAGATTTATCCGAAGAACAGTTAAGAAATAATACAGTTTTAAATAAACTATTTTCCAATATTGATTTAAATAGAGAGTTTTTAATCACTTATCGTGGAGAACAAAATTTAATTAAAAATAATGCTCTATGTTTAGTGAATGAAATCTATTTAAAATCTCTGAAACAAACATCAAAAGTCTGTTACGAACCATTACAATGGTTATTTTTAAGAACTGCAATAAAATTAGCGTTATTATGTGAAGAGGAAAATATTGATAAAAAAATAGAAATCTGTATTCTTTTTTATAATATGCTATCAAAACTTATCATTTTATTTCCTAGTAATTTTTATCGTGAAATCAATAAATCAAAAATAAATCTTTTGAAAGATTTCTCTTTGGTTTTAAAAGATGATTACGATGAAATTCAAAAAGGGGTTTTTGAAGCTATTACTTCTACAAAATGGTCTGGAAACGTTAACCTTGATTTTTCAAATGTAAGACGTAAAGGCAGTGTAATTAGAAATGGGTATAGAGTTTCTAATGGTATTAATCCTTATTTAGAAGTTTTAGAAGGTCTTGTAAAAACTCAAGGCAGAAATAGTGAAGAATTCCCTATTAGCGTTTCATTACCAGACTATCATTATGAACTTTTTGATTTATTTAATGATAGTTATAACAAAGAAAATCTTTCTACAACAATTTTAGATGAAGTTGAAAACGATTTCTTAACTACAACAAAGCGAAAAACTGTTAATAAAAAAAATAACTATAACACAAATGGAGTAATAAAAAATATTATTATTTCAGATTTATTTTTACAAAGAAGTTTTGAAGAACGTGAAAATCTTGATTGGTATTTATTGGATACTTATTATTTTTCAAATTTTAATTTAAATCTAAATACTATTGAAGGGTATTTAAAAGCTGAAGAAATGATCTTGAATGGAGAAATACCGAGAAAACATTATCGTAAATACAAAGCAAGACTTTTATTTACCAAAATAATTCAATCTAGTAAAAATAACTTTGTTAATTTAATATTTTCTGGCAATTATAAGGATTCAGAGAAAAAACAATTAACAAATCTCGGTTTTATAAAAAGAGAAACAAAATATTTTCAAAAAATTGGTTTCAATATTTCAAACTTTTATTTAAGTCAATCTCAACTTAATGAGAATAGCTATAAAAACCAAATAGTAAAATGGATAAAAAATAGTAGTTATCAAATTAATGAACAGAATTTAATTGAAGCATTTAAAGCTCTTTATTTAATAAAGGAAATTTTGAATAAATATGGAGAAAAACAATATAAAAATTTTGACGTTATATTTGAATTGGTGGGGCTTTACGATTTAATAAATATCATATCAAACCACAACTTACTCTCACAGCAATTTTTACTTAATAAAATTTTAGTTGATTTCTTTAATGTTAACGGTTTTGTTTCCAACATGATTTTGAAAACAGAAGAAGATAAAATTAAGTTTAATGATAAAATTATTTCATTAAATAAAACTAAACCAATGTCAGCTTTTAAAAAAATCAATGAGGATATTTATACAGGTGACTTTTTGATAAATAACACATTGGAGTTTTCGGAATTATCTAATACTCTTGAAATGCAATTAGGTCAAAAAAGATTTTCAACCCCTGTTATTTCAAAAGGTATTGAGCGAGATTTTTTCTCAACCCAGTTTGTTTTAGATTATCATTACAATATCGTTGAACATGAAAAGTTTTCTAAAATTTTTGATAAAAAACCAAATCTTCACTTTAAAACATTAGGGTTGGAAAGATATTATGTTGATAGTGAGTTTTTAAATAAAGAAATTGAAAGATTTAATTTAATCTCACCTATTTTTAATCAGGGAGTAAAAATAAATATTGCTAGACATTTATCATTAAATGAGATAAAATCGTTAGTAATAAAAAGTTGGTTATCTGGAATTTCGATAGTCAACTTCGTTTAATTTTTTTAAAAAGGATTGTTTATGGAAGAAAATGTAATAAAAACAAAAGTTTATGTTCGCTCTGAAGATATTCTTTCTATTGAAGATAATATAAAAAGAATAAAAACAGATAAAGAATTACTCTCATTTCTATTACATAAAGAATTGAGTATGAATAAATTTCGCTCCCCTTCGCAAATTAAGGTTGAGTTAATTAGTGCTTTCGATCTTTTGGAAGAGTTTGGGTTTGATACTTTATCTTTTTTAATTAAAAATAAACGAAGTAATTCTAATCCGTTTTATTTTTTAGATTTAACTGTTTATGATTTATATAGTGATGAAACACTAAGAAAAAATCGTTTGTTGAAAGTAAAAAACTTTGACGGTAGCACCGAATTTTTACCTTTAAAAGCACCAGTTAAATTATTACTAGATAAATTAAAATTATCATAATAATTAATTTAACTTTAAAAAACATCATTGACCTAAAATTATAAAGGTTAATGATGTTTTTTATTTTTCAAATGGATAATCTAAATTTATTCGCTAATGTTTTAGGTATTAGTTTTATTGATAAATTAATTTCTACTGGCAGTCTTTTTATATATTTACTGTTATTTGGGCTTTTTTTATTTTTATCGTTTTTTATTGTTAAAAAACTTTCTTATAAAATTCACCTTTTGATTTTTCTCTGTTATTTGTGTTCTTTAGTTTATGTTTATCATAAGCAAGAAAGTTTATTGTTAGCTGATATATCGCAAGAGGATTTTGTTGCTGTAACAAACAATCTTAATTCTAATAATAAATATTTTAAAGAGTTGGTAAAAACTAGTAGCAGTAAGGAAAGTTTAGCATATTTTTTAGAGCGAGAATTTGGCTACAACGGCTTGTTGAAACAAAAATATATTAATAAATATCAATTGTTTAGAGATTATTTTTACTTTAAAGATAAAATTTCAATCAGTTTTATAAAAAATAAAAAAATAAAAAATGAATACAACATCTCCTGTAAAGAGCTGCCAAATTTATCTCCCTTTTATCCTAAAGGCAGCGTAGCTTACTCTTATGAAGAGATATTTTTACAAAAAATACTTTTTGAATGTGGGTATTAAAAATCTTTTTATCTTTTATTCCTTTCTATTTTTTCCATAAAAACCTAAACTAAAAACTATACAAAAAGATAAAAAAATCGATTTTATAATGAAAGTATTGTTAGGGTATAACTCAGCTTTATTAAAAAACTTCCCTGATAAAGCTGAAATTTTTTATGACACCAAAAAACTTATTAGTGGACATATTTGTTTATCTGGTAAGAGTGGTAGTGGTAAAACATTTACAATTAAAAAAATATTAAATTTACTACAAGAAGCAGCTTTAAAGGAAAATGGAAAATCTCTTAGAATTCATGTTATTGATGTTCATGGAGATATAGATATTGAAGGGGCTTCTAGTGTGAAATTTTCCGAATCTACTGATTTTGGCTTTAACCCTTTAATTATTAATAAGAACCCTGATTTTGGTGGAGTTAGAAAAAGAATTCAATCCTTTATATCTTCTTTAAATCGAACAGGATTTAAATTAGGAGCAAACCAAGAAGCTACTTTAAGAAATCTTTTAGTTGATTTATATGCAGCAAACGGTATTTATGAAAAAGATCCAAATTCTTGGGATATTAGAAAAACTGGTAGGAAAAACCCTACAATTGAGGATTTAGATCGTTTCACTAATGCGAAAATGAAGTCTATGTTTCTAGGCACTAGCGGAAGCGGTAACAATTCTTGTATAAGTTCATTAGAAAAACTTAATAGATTGCAGAATAAACTTTTTAGAAAAATTAAAAATTCCTCAAAATCCAACAAGGAAGAATTGGAAAAAATTGAAGATGAATTAGATAAAGTAAAACAAGAGTGTATTGAACAATTTACTAATTATGTTAATAGTATTACAACAGGACATGAACTAGATGACTTGTTAAAATATGATTCATTCGATGTGATGAAGTCGCTTTCTAATAAAATTAGTAATTTAAATAGTATAGGTATTTTTAAAAACAAATCTCCTCCTTTTGAATCAAACAAAAACATTTGGCGTTATGATATAAAATCATTAGAAGCAGATGAAAAAGCCCTATTTGTTTCTTTTTTATGTGAACAGCTTTTTTTACGAGCAGTTCAAAGAGGAGAACAAGATGATGTTGTTGAGATTATAGTATTAGATGAAGCACATCTGTTTGTTAATGATGATCCTAAAAATCCTATTAATGTGATTGCAAAAGAAGCGAGAAAATTTGGATTAGCTTTATTAGCCGCAAGTCAATCTCCAACACATTTCTCTGATGATTTCTTATCAAACGTTAGCACGAAGATTATTTTAGGAGTCGATCAAATCTATTGGAGCAACTGTATAAATAGATTGAAAATTCCAGAGGAAGCTTTAAAATGGATTATATTCCATAAAAGAATATTAATTCAAATAAACTGCAAAGGTGATGTTAAAAATGAGTTTCTTTGGAGTTATAATTCAAAAGAAATTTATGAACAATTAAATCGAAATAGACAAACATAATATATTGTTTTTATCTATTATTGTGTTATAATAAAAAACCGTTTTATTAAGCGGTTTTTTATATTTTTAACCTTCAATAAATAATAGGATTTTTATGACTACAACATATACACAATATTCAATTAAAGATTTATTAAAAAAAGAAAAAGAAACTTTATTAGGACAGAGAATTAAAATTCAAGGTTGGGTAAAAACACAACGGAAAATGAATAGTGAACTTTCATTTTTAACCTTAAATGATGGTTCTACAATAAAAAACATTCAAGTTATTATTGCCCCACATTTGAAAAATTTTAATGAATTAGTAAGACTTACTACTGGCAGTTCAATTAAAGTTGAAGGAGTTTTGGTTGCTTCTATTGCAAAGGGACAGGATTTTGAATTAAAACCTGATTCTGTTGAAATTTTTGGCTCTGTTGAACATCCTGAAAGCTACCCTATTCCTACCAAAAAATTAACTCTTGAACATTTGAGAGAACATGCTCATTTAAGAGTTAGAACAAACTTAATTAGTTCTGTCATGAGAATTCGACATACTTTATCAAATGCCATTCATAACTTTTTTAATAATGAAGGTTTTTTCTGGTGCTCTACTCCTTTAATTACCGCTTCTGATACAGAAGGAGCAGGTGAAATGTTTAAGGTTTCAACATTGGACTTAAACAATTTACCAAGAAATGAACAAGGTTTGGTTGATTATAGTCAAGATTTCTTTGGTAAAGAAGCATTTTTAACTGTTTCAGGACAACTTAATGCAGAAACTTATGCTTGTGCGTTAGGTAAAGTTTACACTTTTGGTCCAACATTTAGAGCAGAAAACTCTAACACATCAAGACATTTAGCAGAGTTTTGGATGGTTGAACCAGAAGTTGCTTTTGCAGATTTGGAAGATAATGCTAAACTTGCAGAAAGAATGTTGAAATTTATTTTCAAATCTGTATTGGATAATAATGAAGATGAACTTGCTTTCTTATCGCAGTATAGTGGTATTGATCTATCTTTTAGATTAAAAGATTTTGTTGAATCTGAATTTAAACAAATTGATTACACTAAAGCAATCGATATTTTGTTAAAGGCAATTAAAAACGGACGTGAATTTGAAAATGAAGTTTATTGGGGAATAGATCTTAACTCAGAACATGAACGTTTCTTAGCAGAAGAATATTTTAAATCACCTGTTGTTGTGAAAAACTATCCGAAAGATATTAAAGCCTTTTATATGCGTTTAAATGACGATGGTAAAACTGTTGCAGCAATGGATGTGTTAGCACCAGGTATAGGTGAAATTATTGGCGGTTCACAACGTGAAGAACGTTTGGAAGTATTGGAAAAACGTATGGAAGAGTTAGGTTTGAAGAAGGAAGATTATTCTTGGTATTTAGATCTTCGTAAATATGGCAGTGTTCCTCACTCTGGTTTTGGTTTAGGGTTTGAGAGAATTATTTGTTATGTTTGTGGTTTGCAAAATATTAGAGAGGCAATTCCTTTCCCTAGAAGTCCTAACAATGCTTCTTTTTAAAGCTAGTTTTAACTAGCTTTTTTTATTTATTTTTTGTTCATTGTCTTTTATTTTATTAAAATAATAGAATAGTTGAATAATTTAAAAACGAGGAATTAATGAGCATTTTTGAAGTCACCACCCCAGATTTTATAGAGGAAGGCTTATCAGATTGGCGTAGAGTTAACTACTTTCAAGTCCAACGTCATGAAGAACGTATCCATGATAATGTTTACGGAAATCAAGAAAAATTTAGAACTAAAGATGGGGTTAATGACAATAATTTATTTATGGATATGTCAACAATCCATTTAAAAAGTCGTTTTGAGAAAGATAATTTAATATCGATTAATGATGCTTTTGGAATTAATGCGGCTTTTGAAACAAATTTAGGGTTAGGTTGGTATCGTGGAGATAAAACAGGTAAAAAAGATGGGGAAACTCATGATTTTGGTTCTTTATCTATTCCTACTGCATATTTAGGGGTTGGAGGAGAAGCTACACTTGCCTACAATGGTAACGATAAATTTAAACCTGAAATAGGATTAAGTGGAGAAATAGGCACTCATGGCAGAATTAATACACAAATTGATGCTATTGCTAAAATTAGCTCACAAATAACGGATAGTGATCGCATTTACGCTCAATATAAACACAACCTCCACAAAGGCGGCTATTATCCTATTGATATTGGCGGAATTCAAAAAGGATATTATAACTGGGGAGGAGGAAATGAGATCGCAGTAGGTTATGAGCATACCATGAATGACTCTTCCAAAGTTAGATTGGAGGCTTTTTATCAAAAAATGGAGGCAGGTCCAATAAAAAACAATTCTTTTGAACCAGAAGGAAGCACTGCAGGTATTAGAATAGGTTTTACCTACTAATTATTGTTTAAATATATTTATTTTTATTTGAATGTGTTTTTATTTTTTAAAAATTGAAATAAAAACACATTTTTTGTTATTATCTTTTATAGAAACATTTGTTTTTAATGAAAAATCAATAATATGTTAACTGAAAAATTAAAATTATCAGATTTTAAATTTTATCATTTGGAAAATGATAGGATATTAAATTTAGATCTTGAGCGTAAAGGGTTGAGATTTGGAAACTTACCTACTTTATCTGGTGAAAATAATAAAGATTTTGCCTTCAAATATGATAACGTAGAGGTTGGTCTTGTTTATTTGAAAAAGCTTTTAAATAATCTTCCTAAAGAAGAACAAAATAATATTATATTGGGAATTGAAAATTTTAAATTAGATATGTTTTTTAACTACCTTAACAGGTTGGAGATTTTTGAGAAATTGGATAATAACTGGAAACATTTTGCTAAACGTTGTCAATGGAACTATATTTTATTAATAAAGATTGAGGATAAAATTTACATTATTGAAAATGATATTGAGACTAGATTGCAATATCCAGAAAAAAGAGACGAGGAAGATTTATTTCAATTAATTATATTTGCTAATAGTGAAAAACATTTTGTCCATTTTAATGAGTTAAGCGAGGAAGAAAAAAACAAAATACCTCCAAAAGCAGAAGCATTTAGAAGATTGCAAAATTATTTTATTAACAATTTTTACAATTGTATTTGTTTAAATTTAAAAGATATTTAATTTAATAAATGGTAATATATTTCTATTACCATTTTTATTTTCAATAATAACCAAGTATTTTTCATACACTTAGAATAGTGTATTTCTAAAATTGTTAGACAAATGGCAAAAAAATACAAACAAGAAGAAGATTATGAAGTTTTTTATAAGGCTTTCGAAGGTTATGATTTAGATAAAGAAATTAGTAATATAAATACTCATTTTGCAAGAATTTTTCCAAATGAGAATAAAATTATTTCTATTGTCGATAAAAATGTTCAAAAAAATGGACCAGCAGCATTAGGTAAGGGGCTTGATGTTCTATATAAAGGTGGAGTTGTAGATCCAAGAGGTATGAAACAAATATTTGAAAAACATACCGCTTACACACCAGAAGAGTTGATTGATAGAGAAAAAAGTTTTATCGAAGAAGCTAAAATAGGAATTGTTTCTGCAAACGGAGATATTCAAAATGTTCAAAATAATTCTAACTATCAATATAAAATAGAAAAAAGTGAAGCCTTAATTAAAGATTTAGAAAAATATTTAGGACAAGATAAAACCGCAATGGGTATGACTGTTGAGGAATCAAAAATTTTAACTCAATTTGTTGTCGCCCATGAATTAGCACATATTTATTATAAAGATAATTATAAAACCTATTCTGACGATCTACCTCCAAATTTTAAAGCTATTACAATTGATAAAGGCGTTTTTAAATCTTTGAAAGTAGCTGATGTTATTAATGAAATGCAAGCTGATGCTTTAGCTTTTTCAGTTGTTAAGAAAATGAATTACAACAATCCTAATTTTAATGATTTTTTTGAAAAACTTATTACTAGTAGATTGGAACAATCTGTTGTTGAAGCTCAAAGAGGTAAATTTATGGATTCCCATAGGTTTTATGAGTTATATAAAAATGATGGAGAATTTTTAAAGAAAAATGCTTCCAATATTCAAAACACAAAAGATGTGGAAAACTTAATTAAAAAAATTGAAAAATTAGCAGATAAAGAATTAAAACGAGGTGGAATCAATATTCAATCTGATGAAGAAAACACCTATAACCAAACAAATAAAAATTCCGATTTAGTAAAAAATAGACTTTATCAAGAAAAAACAGAATATGACAATAAGTTTTCAAGTCAAAAAGGAAAAGAAGATTGGTTTGCCTCTGTTAAAGAAGAAACTTTTAATTTTGAAGATAAAAAAGACAAATTAATTGTTAGAAATTACGAAGAATTGCAAATTATTGATAAAGATAAACTTACCCAAAAAGATGTTGATTATTTAGATCGACTGCCAACCACTTTTGAAAAACGAACTCCAATTTCTGATGGAGTTAATGTTGAGAGTTTATATAATAAAATTGTTGATAAAAAAGAAAAACAAATAAATCAAATAAATGATACTAATCAACAAATTCAGGAAACTAATGATTTATCAAATTCAATTAAAATGAATCATTAAAATCACTAATAAAGTTAGAAGGTGTTTAAAAACACCTTCTTTTTATATCTTTAATAACCAACACTAAGTTTTTTAAGCAATTCTTCTAAAAAAGATATAATAACTACCCCCAGCATAGAATCTTTCTTAAAATCTTCTTCTGTTGTAATTGTTTTACATAATACAACAGTTCCACCTTTTCCTGATAAAATTTTAAGATACATTCCCTTATAAATATAAAACCAACAGTCTTTCCACTCTTTGTGATTATTTTTTTCAGGTTTGCCAAAAATCTTTTTAAAATAATATGAATTATCTTTAACCAATGTATAAAACATGTTTGGATCTGATTTTGCAATATCATCCAACCAGTTAAAAACCCTCGGATGATCTAAAACATCTATATAACCATTTACATTATCTTCTATCATTATTTTCAATAAAATATTTTTCTATTATTTAATAATAACTTTTATACAGTTTATTATCAACATTTCTATAAAACAAAAGAGACATTTATAAAAATGTCTCTTTTTATTATTAACAATTATATTAATCTGTTACAGGAAGTTTAAACTCATCAGGAGCATAATAGTTAAAATACATTATAGCAGCCTTTTTAGAAGAATATTTGTTTTTAAATATTTCGTTAGTAATTTCTTTTAAAGCAGCTTCGTTTTCAACTTTCATTTTTTCTTCTTCTATTTTCTCACTATCCCAACAATCTTTTTCTATTTTATGTTGAACTAAATTACCATAAGCATCTTTAACTTCATAATAACCTCTCATGTAATCTCTTTCATCATAATATCTACCATCGCAACGTTCAGTGTTATATTTAGGTAGAGCAGTTGTTTTCGGATAATAATGTTTTAACGCTAAACAGTTGTTAGGCATTTTTGTTAAAGTTCTAAGATAATATCTAAAACGTGTAAGTCCGTTTTCCATATATCTTTCTTCTTTAACGTCAAGTTTATTATTCAAACCAGTTATAGGAGAAGTATCACAAGTATAGAAATTATTTGGTATTATATCACCATCCACTCTTACACTACCTGAAAACATATGAGATTTTCCATCCCAGTGATATGTATAATCTAGTTTATCAATATAAGCATTTCCAATTTTTAATTGTTGATTATTTAAATCAATCATATATTGTTTATCTTCTGGAGCACCAGTCATACCTGCGACTTGTTTTCTTTGAAGTTCTTCTGAATGTTTTTGTAAATTACCGTTACGAATAGCACTTTTATTTAAGAATTTTTGTGGATTTCCATATTTCTTAGGATTTGCCACCATTTTATAGAAATCTTTTAATAAAGGTTTACAATTAGAAACATTACCACGACCATGAACTATTAAACAGAAAAGTGTTTTTGAAGGTTTTTCTTCCCCATCTTTAAACTTATACTGTCCATCATTCATATACTGGTCTAATTTACCTTGTATATTATTATTGTCGCTACTGTTGATATTTAAATTATTTGTGTCTTGATTTTTTCCATAAAAATGATTTTCATAGAAATCTTTTCTATTATTTTCATCATACTGTTTCGTTGCACTTAAACCAAACTTACCTTCTTTTTGAGGTTGGTTTAATTTTTCTGTTGAAGTTTGATTATTAGCATTAACTACATTATTAGAATTACTTCCATTAGCTCTCGCTTCTTCCATAGCTTTTCTAATTTCTTCATTTTTTTGTTGATAGTAAGCTTCTAATCTTTTTTTAGCTTCTTGTTTTTTTATTTCAACAGAGACTTTTGGTTCAAGTTGTGAACCATCTCCCCAATAAGAAGCTGAAGAAGAATCAGCAGCAGCTCCCCAAGCTCCCCAAGAAGTTCCTATCACTGAAAAACCTATACAAGTAGTCAATAAAGTAGTTGTGAAAATATTCTTTTTCATACTTTTTACTCTTTATTTATTTTTTATCATTATGTTATTTTTAAGAAATTTTAAATAAAAAATATACAAAAAAACATTTTATAAATATTATAACCACAATAAAAAAAGGCTGGATTTTTAACCCAACCTTCTAAAGTTAATATTATTACTTATTAATAAAATCGATTATTTGTTCTTTTGTTAAATCCATATCATGATAAAACAAATAAGGAGTTTCTTCATTTTTAGTTAATTTTAATACTGTAAATGGATTAACCAAACCAATTTTATTAACATAAATTAAATTATTACTGTTAACTCCATCTTGGAAGATTTTTGCATATTCTTTTGTTGTGTATGCAGGGAATAATAATTTAAAACTCTTTTCATTTAATTTTAACAATTCTTCTGGTGAACTTATACTCATGGTTTTTAACCAAGTATAAGAGTCTCTCTCATTTTCTTCTTGTAATGCAATAGGATAAACTATAACATTATACCCTTTCTCTTTTGAAGCGTTAAAAAGATTTGTTAACTCTTTAATTTGTTTGTCTAAATTTTGTCCAAAATCAATAAACACAAATAAAGTATGGTTTATATCTTTTAAATCAGAAGAAAAACTAAAACCAGTCATACCCGTTAAATAACTAATCAATCTTAATTGATTAATTGTTTCAGGATTTTGTTTTAACAATTCTTCATCTTTTAAATTTAAATATTTTTCAGTTAAAGATTTGTAATCACTTGTCGGTTCTGCACTTTTAACGTTAATTATTCTACCTTGAAATAAAACATTATTTTCTTTTTTCGGATCTTCTTTATCTCTTAACTCGTTATATTCTTCATAAGAGTAAAAGTTAGGATCTTTTGTAAATGAAATGTGTGTAACACTTTTTATCCCTTCTTGATTTTGTTGTTCAAAATCTAATGAAGGAATCTTTTCTTGTTCTTTAACTTCTTCTTTATTTATTAAATTCGTTGTTTTTTCTGTTTTTTCAACAGGTTTTTCCACCTTTTCTACTTTAACTTCTTTTTTATATTCAACCGTTTTAAGTGGTTCTTTATTATTGGTTAGTTTATTTCCACTATATACAGCAGCCCCTACTCCTATACCAATTCCAACAATTAATGGTAGTGCAATTTTTAATCCTGCGTTCATTTTTTTATCTATTATTATAAAATCTTATCTTTTAAGATAAGCTAAAAACTGATTCTTTTCAAGAAAAATTAAAAAGGACGATTAAAAAACCGTCCACTTTTTTATAAACTTTCAGTAAATGTTCTTGTAATTACATCTCTTTGTTGTTCTGGTGTTAGAGAATTAAAACGAACTGCATACCCTGAAACTCTAATTGTTAATTGAGGATATTTTTCTGGATTTTTTACCGCATCTTCTAATGTTTCTCTTCTTAATACGTTTACATTAAGATGTTGTCCACCTTCAACCTTAACAGTCTCTTGTTGTTCCACTGGAATTTCTTTACTTTCTAAAACTTTTAATTCAGAAAATGGAAATTCTTGATCGATTAATTTTTCATCTTTAGCTACTACACAACGAGCTTTACCATCTTTTACTAACCAAATTGATTTTTCTAAATTTTGTTTTTCTGATTTTAATATTTGAATACCTTTTAACATTTTTTACTCTTCTTTTATTGGAAATAACCATCTTTTTTATGTTAAATCTATTTTTCTATAAAATCAATTATTTTTTAAATCATTTTTGTTTATTTTTTAAACTTAGCTTTCTGTCTGGCATAAAAAAGAGTTGAAAAAAAGTTTAAAAAACTTTAAATTTTATAAAAATTAAAGAAAAATAAAAAAATGTTAACAGTTGAAAAAAATTATGAACAATTAGCAGGGAAAACCGAAGCGACAGATTTTGAAGGTAAGGTATATTCAAAAAATTTACAATTACAATCATTAGATTTTGCTATAAAGTCTGCTCAATTCTTAGATATTATTAAAAAACACTTTTTCTATAATAGAAACTATTCACAACAAACCTATTTAGAAAAAATTCATGAATTAGAGCATATTTTGTCTGAATTAAAAAAACACAACATAGAAGATGTTTTACAACATACTAACCAAGATAATTATACTTATTCTTCCGAAGATATTGAAGATTTAAGATTATATCATGCCATTTTAGGTATTATTACCGAAGGAGGAGAGTTAGGTGAAGCTTTACAAAAACATTTGGAAACAAATGATACTTTAGATTGGGTAAATTTAGCAGAAGAAAACGGTGATATAGATTGGTATCAAGCTATTATATATAATATTGCAGAAGAGACTGGTATTAATGAGTTGACCGTTAGAACCAAAAACATTAATAAGTTAGCTAAAAGATATGGAGAAAAATTTTCTGATTATCAAGCAAATCATAGAGATTTAGAAAGTGAAAGAAAAATTCTAGAACAGTAATGATTATAAAATGGTGGTTTTAAACCGCCATTTTTTTATTTTTACTTGAAATGTTTGTTTTTCTAAAATATTATCAAATATATATTCAATTTATTTTTATAAAAAATGACTTTAAAGAAATTAAAAACTTTATTTTCAATATCAAGTATTGGTCTAACTTTTTTTGTAGGTCAATCTTTCGCTAATTCTGCTTATATGGTTTATGATTTTACTCAAAATAAGGTTTTGGAATCTAAAAATCAAAATCAATCTTTACCAATAGCTTCTATCACTAAATTAATGACAGCGAATGTTTTTTTAGAGCACAATAAAAATAAAAGTTGTTCCACTAAAATATTACCTAGTGATAAGGATTTTTTAAAGAATACCACTTCTAGATTACCAAAAAATGTGGAAATTTCATGTCATGAGTTATTGAAAGCCATGTTAGTTCGTTCTGATAATTATGCCGCTCACGCATTAGCTCATGCTACTAACCTTTCAAAAGAACAGTTTATTAATGAAATGAATAAAACCGCTAAAAGATTGGGGATGAAAAATACTTATTTTGCAGATTCTTCTGGTTTATCTAGTGAAAATGTCTCATCTGTTGCAGATTTAGTTAAACTTACTTCTTATTCTTTGAAGAAGAAAGATTTAATAAACATCTCCTCATTAAAATCTACTGAGGTTTATGCTAATGGTAAAACCATTCCAATGACTAATACAAATAAATTAATTAGAGAAAACATATGGGAAGGAGCTTTAAGTAAAACTGGTTATACTAAAGAGGCAGGTTATAATCTAGTTTTTGTTCCAAATGCTAGTTGTAACGGTTCTGTTGTTGGAGTAATAAGTTTAAATAATGATAGCTCTCAATCTCGCTCTAACTTTACCAATCAAAAATTATTAAAGTATCATTGTTTATAAGTGTTAAATATTTAAAAACCGATAGTAAAAGAATTATTATCGGTTTATTTATTGACAGTTTTAGAGTAATGTGATATTATAAAACCTAATTTATTAGTTAAACCATTTAATATCATAAAGAGGTAAAAATGAAAAACTCAAAAGATTTACGTTTTATTCGACTTCCAAATAAAGATGGTGTTTTTAATCGATTTGCAAAAACCTGTAAATTTAGAGATAGTGATCGAACTTTTTTCTTTGAAGTCGGTTTTAAACTTCATGAAGGAAAAGATCGCATTGTTCGCTGCGATAGTTTATATGAATATGAAGAAATTTTTGGAATGAAAGGAATGGGCTTTCTACCATCTAATGCGAAAGATTTTCGAGAAGGATGTCGTAAACTTTTTAAAAAATTTCGTGAAGAAGAGGTTTTTTTAAATAGATTTGCAGTTGAATTGGGTATGAGAGAACCTGAATATTCTGATTTGGAAATCACCTCCATGAAATATCATTTATAAAAAAAGGTCGATAATTATCGACCTTTTCTATTTTTCTAATGAAATTAGAATTTATAACCAACTCCAAAGGTAAATTGAGATTGTGGAGTTTTGTATTCAAATTTACCATCAATCAATTCGCCTTCATAAGTAACTTTTTTGCCAAAGTTGTATGCGTAACGACCATCTAAATAGATACCGTTAGAGAAATTGTATTGTGCACCAACTAAAGGAGCTACACTTGCGTATTTTTTAGATAAGTCTAAACCTTCAAATTTTACGCTGTTATAATCAGTTTTAACACCAACATAAGGATTAAAACCTTCACCTGTTGTTACGTCATAGATTACCGCTACACCTGCTTGATGATGTTTTAAGTGGCTATCCATACCATTTAAGTAGTTGTAAGAAACCTCTGCTCTTACTTGGTCTGCTACATTTGCACCTACTACAACACCTGGTGCACTAAATTTACTCTCTTTTTGACTAGCTGAGAAGTTGTCATCATAGCTATTGTATTCAATTTTTTGTTGAACACCATTGATTTGTGCTCCAACATAAACACCTTGATTGTTAGCAGCGTTAGCTACACCAAAAGTTAATGCAGAGAACAAAGCAGTTGCTAATGTTAATTGAGTTAATTTCATGTTTTTCCTTTTTTTAAGTATTACTTTACCTTTAATATAAAATTATTTTAAAAAAAAGCAAACTTTTTCAATTTAAAATGTAGAAAATATATGTTTTTTTATCCTTTTAACTTTTTTCACTTTTATATCTGATTATTTTTTGATATAATGAAAAGACTTTTAAATATACTTATAACCAAATGTATCAATCAAATACTAAATCTATTTTAATTAATAGTGATTCATTAAAAGGATTGCATTTTTTAGAAGACCAAAATAATTTTACTGGAAAATTTAATGTTATTATTGTCGATCCTCCATATAATACTGGAAATAAAGTTACAGATAAATTTGTTTATAGAGACGACAGAACATTAGATGAGTGGAGCAAACTAATTGTTGATACATTTAGCAAAGCAAAAGAGCTTTTAACAGAAGATGGTATTATTTTTATTAATATTGATGAAAATGTTTATCATTTAAAACTTTTATTAGATGATATTTTTGGTAAAAACAATTTTATAGAAAATTTTATTTGGGTTAAAAATTCAACCAAAAATAATTCAAAAACTAACTCTCATAATCATGAATATATTTTATGCTATGCTAAAAACAAACTTGTTATTGAAACATTGAATTATTTTAAAATAGCTAAACAAGGTTTGAGAGAAGTGGAAGAACAACGACAAATTATACTATCTTTGAAAGATTTAAGTCTTGAAGAGAAAAAGAACTTACTTAAAGAAAGTTTGAAACAACTTTATAAAAGCCATCCACAAGTTAAAAAGAATAAAGGCATAAAACATTATAAGTTTGTTGATGATAATTTAGATATATATCGAATTAGCGATGTATCTGCTCCTGGTGGTAAAGGTTATCAACACACTATTTTACATCCAATAACTAACAAAATTTGTAAAAATCCTGTTGGCGGTTATCGTTTTAATACTGAAAAAGTAAATGAATTGTTAAGAAATAATTTATTTTATTTTGGAAAAACAGAAAAAACTGTTCCTCAAATAAAGCGTTATTTAAAAGATATGGAGACAGAGGTAGCTAAAAGTGTTTTTGAAAATTTTGATGACGGTATAAAAGATTTACAAAGAATTCTTCCATCTGCTTATTTCAATAACCCAAAACCTGTTTCTTTAATACAGTATTTACTTTCTTTTGTAAATAAGAGAAATGAAGATTTAAAAGTATTGGATTTTTTCTGCGGTTCTGGATCAACAGTTCAAGCTTGCATAGAATACGGTGTAAATACTGTTGTCGGAATTACGAATAATGAAAATAATATTTTTTACAATATTACTGTGCCTAGAATTAAGGCAATAGATAATAATGTGGAAGTATATGATTTATGAATTTAAAAATAAAAAAGGTTTAAAGGGAGATTTTAATTTTTTAACAGTTAAAATTGAGGACTTTGATTTAGCTGAAGCTTATCGTGTTGCAATTTTAAAATCCCAATATACTAATAATGCAAATCAATGGGGAGAGGAAAGAAAACTTTCCTTAAAAATAGATAGGCAATTGCAAGGTTCGTTGGCAGAAATTGCGGTTCAACAATTAATTCAGAAACTTATTGTTTCTAGATTAACTAAAAATTTCCCCGATTTAACTATTAAAGTTTTACGTTATGATGAAGTGAGAACTGATGGCTTTAGATTTTCAAAAGGAGAGTTTGATTTGAAAATTATTATTGAAAATGTTGAGAAAACCATTGAAGTTAGATCTAGTAAAATTAGAAACAATTGTTTTGAAAGCCAAAAGATTATTGGTAAGTATAATAATAATGTAAAAACTTTTGAAAAACCAAATGATTATTATATAAAACCTGTGTTTTTAATCCCAAATAAAACTAGCGATGAAGTTGAATTAATTCCACAGTTAACAAAAGACTTAAATCTTTTTATTGTTGGAGGTTGTAATTTGAAAGATATGCAAGAAAAATCAATTGTTGGAACATTAGGAAATTCAAATACTAATTACCAATTAAAAGAAATTGATGTTAATAATCAAATTAAACCTTTTTTAACAGAAATGATGTTTGAATTAAGTTTGATTGCAGAGCAGCAACACAATATTAAGATTAATAATAAATTAAAATATAAAACCCCTTAAAAAGGGGTTTTGTTTTTATTTAAAATAAACCAATGTTTTTCCTATTTTTATTAGCTAAATAAGCAATTAACAAGCCACTTATAAAACCACCAAAGTGTCCTGAAAATGATATTTCCTGATTAGGTATTAGCCCATGGAAAACAATGTAAAAAAGTTGGCTCGACATAACTATGATAAAAATTAAATACCATACATTTCTAAAAATTGATAAAAACATATAACCTATTAAAGCAAATATTAATCCAGAAGCTCCTAGATGCAAACCACTGCCTCCTAAAAGCCAAGTGAAAAAACCACTAAATAAAATTAATAAAATTAAAATAGATTTATTTTTCTCCACCAATAAAAAGACCAATAATAATTGTGAAAGAATTATCATGTTGTTTTTATAATGCTCAAAATTTTCATGCGTTAACCAAGAAGTTCCAATGTTCCACAAACTATCAAAATCTAATGGTTTAATCGCTAAAAAGTTTAACTGAAATAAAGAACATACTGTTATTAAAGCTAACATAATTATATAAATAAAGATTGATACTTTCATTTTTTTAAAAAAGATGGTTAAACCGTCTGTTTTATTAAAATTAATCATCTTTTTTCTCCTTCTCTTCTACTTTCTCTTCCTCAAAATGATTAGAAAAAGCTTCTTTTAATTCCTTTTCTAATTTTAATTCATACTCTTTAAGTAAAAAAGGTAGAATTTCAAAATATCTTTCAAGAATCTCTTTTTCAATTAAATATGCCTGTCTTATGTCGCAAGCAAATTTTAATGTTAAATAAGCTTTATCCTCTGGATTAATGGTTACAAAAGGTTTGTGGGAAGGAACAATTATCCCTTCTTTTTTTCTCAATGATTTTTTCCATCGATTTAATTTTTCCCCACGATCACGATAATGTAGAGAGATTTCATCAGCCGCCATTTTTAAAGCTTTTGCTGCCACAGGAAGTTCTTTTTTACTATCTACAAAAACATTAACGAACTGCATTGAATAATTCCCAAAACGTGTTAGAACCATAGCATCGTTTGTTAATAAATAACTGTTTGGAAAAATATATTCACGACCACTATTTAACCCTTCTTTTTTAATCAAAATTTTAGTGTTCATTAAAGTTCTATCTACTATTGTTCCAATTTTATCTTTAATCTCAATTATATCTCCAATTTCATAACTTTTTCCTATTTGGATCACAAAGTAAGCTAATATGTTAATTAATACATCTCTAAACAATACGACAATTGCCATAACTGCAAAAGAAATAGAGAAAAATGTGGTTTTAATCTCATCTTTCCAAATAAAGAACAGACCTACCCCTAAAAACACAAAAAATGAATTTCTAAGAATAATTCTTTTAATTTTTAATTTATTAATTTCTGGCTCTAATCCGTCTTTTTCTTTTTCGTTATAATGCTTTTCTTTGTTAATATAGATTTGTCTCCAACCATAATATACTACTGTGGCTAAAAGGAAAAAAAGATAGGAAATAATCATTTCTTTTGTTGTTAAAAAATTAACTATATTATCGTAGCTAATTAGTTTTGCTGTTCCCTCTACCTTATCTTCTGTTCCTTCAACCAATTGTGGAAGCATTGAACTTATAATATCTGTTGTCATTATTTCTCCTTCATAAAAACTTTAAAATGTTTTTGTTTTAATCTTTCAATTTTATAATTAATTTTTTATTAAAATAAGTTGTTTAAAACTGTCAATATGTTATAATTGTGTCAATGTTAACATGTTAATCTGTTTTTGTCTATAAAAAACACTCTTTTTATAACAAGTTAACTACTGAATATGTTGGCTTTTTTTGTTGGTTGGTTAATTAAAAAAGACAAAAAAGCAACGATAATATCTTAACATTAAAACAGTTTCGAAAAAGGATAAAAAAATGGAATACGTTCAACTTCCAAACAAGCTTAATGACTTTCGTTCTCTTGTTCGTAAAACCTTTAATATGACAGCAGAACAGGAAGAATTGTTTTTCTCTATCCCAGAAGAGATTTGGGATAATTTTTTAACAATTAATTTTGGCGGTAATTTAGAATATGCTACTCGTGTTATTTTAGATAGAAAAGATATTATCGAAAATCTTGATGACTTATTAGCTTATCGTGAAAAATCAAAAATTTTAAATCTTGATTTTGCAACCAAAAAAATTACTGATTCAATTTTAAGTAAAACTCCTATTTTATTTGTAACAGATTTTGATAATGATGGTTCGTTATCTCAATCTATTATTAATGAATTTATTAGAGGTGCTCACCTAACTTTTTCCAAAGAAGATTTAGGCAATATTTATGTTGAATACGCTAGACAAGTAGCCAATAATCCTACCCGTGGTTTTACTATGGAGTTAATCCAAGATTTAGTTAAAGAACATAATATAGATACAAAAAAAGAGTTTGTTATTATTACAGCAGATAATGGTATTAACTCTTTTGAAGAACAGAAAAAGATACAAAAAGCCTTCCCTAATGCTTTTTTAATTGTTACAGACCATCATGAACCAGAAGAAAATATGGTTGTAGTAGAGGATAACAAAACAGTTATTGTAAACCCTAAATTTAATACTCAATCAGAAGAATTAAGTAAAGAAAGAAAAAACATCATTCAACCTACTATTTACGATGGAGAGTTTAATATCTCTGGTGCAACCACTGTTGGTGTGTTGTTACGTTCAGTCTTAGATGGGCAGTCCCATAAATTAACAACAGAAAAACAATTAGAAGAATATAAGCAAGTAATTGATAATATTACTCAACTTTCTAAAATTTCTAACGTTTTAGACTACGTGAACACTCGTCCAGAAGATAAAATTTATGATGTTGAAGAAGTTTCCCATTATGCTAAATTACAGCCTTTATTAAACACAAATAACTCATTAGGTTATTTAATTAACGTTAATTTACCTGAATATCCAGAGTTAGAAAAAAGTTTAACCGCTTTAAATACACAAGCTCGTGTTGCTCTTAGTATGGTTAAAGATTTCCAACAAGCAGTTTTAAATAATGATGAGCATAAAGTTAAAATATTAAGTAATGCAGGTTTTTATTCAACTTATCTTGAAAATTTCGCTTTATTAGAGACTGATTTTGGCTCTTATGTTTTAAAACTTGAAGAAAAACAAAATGCAATTGAGGCTGCTAAAGCTTTTGCTAAAGTAAATAAAAAACGTTATACAGGAGAAGAATTAGCGAATTTTGAAAAAGATTTACTTTCTAAAAAAGATCTTTATTTAAGAGAACTTTCATCTTCACATAATGAAAATTATATTGAGCAACTACGTCCTTATATTTTCTCATTAAGCGTTAATAAAGCAAAAAGCCCTTTTGAGATTGAAGCTTTAACTGAAATGGAAAATATTTATAAGGAATTAAAACGCTTAGAAAGTAAACTGTTAAAAGAAATTCGCCAAAAAGAAGGTTTGATTAAAATTCATGAAAAAGAACATGTTAAATTTATTGAAATTTTAGATGATAATTTTAATCGTAAATTGATTGGACGTGCTTTTAATTTAGAAAATAATGGTTTTAATTTAACTATTGATCGTAAATCAAAAACTCGTTTATCAGGAAGTTTTAGAAGTTTATTTGATATAGATGAATTCAAAAAAGAATTAACTGCATATTGTAAAAAACATCATTTAACACTTGAAACTCCAGGACATCAACGTGCAGCAGGTTTTATTCTTACCGCAAATAAAGGTGAGATTTCAGATAATGTTTTAACCGATCTTGTCGAAATTATTAATAAAAAAATTAAAACTTTACAACAAGAAAAAGAAAATGTTGTTGAAATTGATGGTTACAACTTCCACTTTTTAGATGAATTAAACAAGGTTATGCGTGGTAGCATCCCTCATTTTTATGCTATTGAACCTGTTATGAAACTACATCAAAATAATATTTATGTAGATAAAAAAACTAATGCTCAAATGTCATTAGAAGATTATGTTGCTAAAAATAAATACGGTTATACACCTATTGAAATTGATTTTGATGGAAGAGTTTTAATTATCCCAACAGAATTGTTAAGAAAAGTAATTCAAAGTGGTAAAAATGAAGCAGGTTTCTACAATTTAAATCTTAAATTAGGATATGTAAATGAAGGCACTTTTATGGTGAGTAATGTTATTGAAGATAATAATATTGCAGATAGACTTTCATTTATCAAAGATCAATCTGCTATGAAAAAAGTAGATGAAACATTCTCTGATGGTAAATTAGATAATGTTGTTCATTATTCAAGAGAAGATTTAAGAAAATTACCATTCTTCGCTAATAACCGTTACGGTGAAGTTGATTTTGAAAACTTTGAAAATATTTTAATTTCAATTATTGATAGTAATAAGATTGATCGTTATATCACATTAGACGTTGAAGCAAACGGATTTTCTAATGCTAAAATGTTTAATATTGGAGCTTGTGCTTATTCTATTCATGGTGGAAATGAGATTTCATTAAAAGATTTTGAAGACAATTCATATTTAAATATTAAAAATAGTGTTTATTTAATTAAAAATCCAAGTCAATTAAAAGAACTAAATGAAGAAGAGTTAAGCAGTTTATTAAAATCAAGAGATACTGCGAGTAAAGTTCTTGTAAAAATGATTGATGGAGAAAAAGTTTTCTACTATTACGAAGGTGAAAAAGAAAAAATTAATAACCATCTAATTAAAGATAAAAAGGTTGTAATTAATCGCCATATTGAAGGAGAAGGGTTATATCGTTTAATTAAAGAAGAAGATTTTAAACTTCCATTTAACATGTCTTATTTAACTGGTGTAACCAACGAACATTTAGAAAAATACGGAAAATCAATTAAAGAGACTGATGAAGCTTTCTTCAACTTCTTGAAAAAAGGCAAAGTAATGATTGGTGCTCATAACGGAAGTTATGATAATAGAATTATAAAAGCTAATACTGATTTAACGTTTAATGTTGTTTCAAATGTTCAACAGTTTGATACCGCACGTTTCGCAAAATCTGAAATGTTAGCCTATGACGATACTATGTATTCAAATTTTGTTGGATTAGTTGAAATACCTTCTGATATTTTGTTCCATAACAATCCTTTATCAGAAGTGAATTTAGTAAACTTCTTATCAAATAAAAATGGTGAATACCCTGCGAGAAACAATAAAGGACGTTTGGTTTTTGAAGATGAACAACTTTATTTTGTAAATGAAGATGGGAGAAAAACATTTGTTTCTTCAAAAACTTTAGAAGAGCTAGGGGCTTTCAAAAAAGTTGAAGAAAAAATTCAAAAACGTGTTGCAGATGAAAATTATTCAACAGAAGATGAGAAATTAGACAACCTTTTATCGTTGGTTAGTTTAGCTAAACAAGAGTTTTTAGGAAGTCAATATCGTCCAGAAGGAGCTTTGTCTATACAAAACTCAGAAGATGTTTCTAAATCTTTAGTAAAATTCTCTGTTCAAGAGTTAAGTAATCAATTAACGGTAAGAAATATTATTTTAGATAAAATTGATTTTGATATTAAACCTGTTGATTTGGATAAATTAGATTTAACTAAAATCACTTACAACACTTTATGGGATAGCGTTGTTGGAAGCCATGAGCCATTAACAGTTGAGGATAAAAATAAAATTTATATCTTTATGAACACTTATCGTTTTGATAAAAATTTTGCAGAAAACGTTAAAGATCAGCCAGAGTTAGCGGAAATTGGACTATCTCCAACTTCATTAGTAATTTTAGAAGAAGCGTTCCTTTATAAAAATAAAGAGTTACAAAATGCTTTTAATGATAGTTGGTATTATAAGGAAATTCTTTCAATAAAAAATCCACAGCGTAAAGATAAAGATTTAAATAAACATACATTAGAATATGTTTCAAAAGTAACTGGTTTTGATGAAAAAGTTGTTAAAAAAGTATTAACAGATGCTCTTGATTACCGCCATCATTATGGGGTTAAAGGCGAAGTTATACCAAAAGAAATTCACGTTAACGGACCAATTGATGGTGACGTTGTGTTTGAAACTGCTTTAACATTAACTATGTTAGCTAATAAACGTATGTCTAACACCATTAACGTTAGAGATGAAAATTTAGGTAATAAGTTTGTTAAACCATTAGAAATTTTTAATAGAGAAAGTCATTTCTTCACTATTCAACAAAAAGAAGCGAATGAAAATTCAAATATTTTTGAAGATAGTATGGGATATGCACAATTGGTTTCATTTGATAGAGAAGGTTTATCTGCTCTTTCAAAAGAAATTAAAAGACAAAATAAAGAAATGGAAAATGGTTCAAAAACAATTCGCTTTAAATTAAGCAAAGAAACATTACCATTAGACACTCACGTTGTTGCAATTACAAATAAAGGATTAACAGTAGAAAATATTCAAGAAGATGCTAAAAAAATAGCCTTCATTCTTGAAAATAATCAAGCTTCAAATATTGAAAATCCTATGATTAAATCGCTATACCAAAATGAAGAAAGAATATCTCAATTAAAATCAGAACTATCTGAAAATTATTGTTTCTTACATTTTTCTAGTGAAGTTAAAGATTTAAAAAGTATTAATGACTGGATTTATGAAAAAGAGTGGACTTCTCGTTCTCCTACTTCTTTTAAACGAATTGTAACTGATGCAGTAGATATTTCAACAAAACAATTAGAGGAAATTTATGAAAAAACCTCAACTTTTACTCCTAAAAATGAAGAAGTAAAATTGAAATTTGAACGTATCAATGAAATCTTAAAAGAAGAGATTGAATATAGAAAAAATATCGATTTCAAAACACATGTTGAATATTATGAGGGATTGAAGCGTGGTAGTTTTAACCTTTTAAAAGACAATCCAGAAGATGTTTTAAATAATACTATAAAACGTATTAATCCTACTAAATACGCTTTAACTAACTTTAATATTTACGAGTTAATTAAAGAAGGTGTTTTAAACAGTCTTTATAAACGAGATTTAAAAAAATCTATAACCTATAAATCTTAATATCATTAAAGCCACTTTATTGTGGCTTTTTTATTAATATTATTGACATTTTTTATGATAATGATATAATCTCTCTGTTTTTAATCTTTGTTAAAGGAGTTTTTAATTATGAATGACATTTTTTTACTTTATTATCAAATCGATCAAGCAACTATAACTGGTGGAGAATTTTTTCTTTTCGCATTATTGTTTAGTCTTGTTGTTATAGCAACAGGAGAGGCAGTTGATTTTTTAAAGAAAAAGAAAGTGGTAGATTTAAGAAAACAGCAATATGTAGATTATGATTTTTTAAAATTTTCTCTTGTGGCTTCTTTAGCAGTTATCTTTGTTTGTTTTAATCTTATAATGTTGTTTTTATCACCTAGTTTCTATGTTAAAAATGACAGTTACAATAAAGAACTTTATTATAAAGGAGATTATGTTAAAAAAGATATTTTGAGTTTTTGTGAAAGTGCTTACACAAATATTAATGAAATTATTAATATTGATCGTTTAAAAACTTGTTTAAAAAATAATGAAGGGCTTTTTAATTACTATTTAAAAATTTTAAAAGAAGGGAAATCTGTTCCTTCTTTCAACGGAGATTTTAATAAATTATTCTATTTTTATTTATCTAAGAAAAATTATACTGCTATCGTTGAATATCCAAACGATGAGGCACGTTTAGATGAGTTTTTCTCAATTGATAATAAAGAAAATTTAATTCTAAAAGAATATACAAAAGATGACAGCCACTCTTCCGCTTATAAAATCGATAATAGATATTATAAAAAAGATAGAGAATACTCTGCTTCAGAAAAAGTATGGTTTCCATTTACCATCAATAAAGATTTTAGCAATTATCAATTAGCAATTTTTAAATTATCAGAAGAGTAAAAAAAGGAGATTAATATGAGTTTAACTAATGATTTAGACACAACAGATTTAAACGTTGCCAAAATTAGTCAATTACGGTTGGTTAAAGTTTATGAAAATGCTATTAAAAAAGAAGTAAAAGTTTTTGATAAAAAGTTTGTTTTAATAACTGTTTTTAGTTTTACAATTTTTTGTATCTTTTTATGGAGCATTTTATTTTTATATGTTTTAGATGCAGATATTGTTCAGTTATTTTTAACCTCTATTTTACAACTTATTTTAAATGTTATTTTAGTTGCTTTTTTGCTTATGACAGGAGAGAAAACAGCGTTTAAAAAATTTACTCCTTATGAAATTAAGAATAATATTTTGAACGCAAGATTATCAAAAAAAGATGGTGAACTTTTATGTGAATTCTTTGACGAAAATATTGTTTTTGAAGATTATGGTATTAGTTTTTTACCTAAATATTTAGAAGATATTGAATATGGAGAGTAATAAAAAGTCTTTAACCTATAAATAAATTATGTTATAATGCACTACAAATCAATTTTTTATATTGGTTTGTAGTTTTTTATTTTAAATATATTAAATAAATGGAGAAAATGTGAAAAATATTGCAACTGGAATACTTGTTTTATTCCTTATAATGTATGTTGTTTTAGTTTTATGTTTAAAACAGCAGGTTTTAATTAGCGATAATTGGTATTTTTTAAAGGCTTTTTTAGAAGCAGGTTTGATCGGTGCTTTAGCAGACTGGTTTGCAGTGGTAGCTATTTTTAAACACCCTTTAAATCTACCTATACCTCATACAAATATTATTATTAAAAATAAAGAAAAGGTAGTGAATGGTTTGGCTAATTTTGTTGTTGAACACTTTGTTACAAAAGAGCAATTAATGAACTTAGTTACCACAAAACGTGATTTTATTACAAGCTATTTATTAAATAATCAAGAAAATTTCATTCAAGAACTAGAAAAATTCGATTTATTTAATAAACTTAAATCAAATTTAAATTATTCTGATTTATCTGAAAAAATACAAGAAAAAATAATGTCTTTTAAACAAAAACATTTAAAAACTCTTGTTTTAATTCAATTACAAAAAATACATTCTGATTTAAATTCTCCAAATACAAAAAATATTATTGAAAGCAAAGTTCGCTCCTTTTTTGAAGGTGAAGCCAAAAACGCTAATTCAAGTAATGATTCTTTTATTAGTAAAGCGATTTTTACTTTAAAGAAAAATTTTGGTAATGTTGCAGAGCCTAAAATTACTTCTTCTATTTTAGAAAGTTTAAATGAATATTTAAGTGATTCATTAAAAGATGTGGAGAGTTCTTTTATTTATAAAAAAATTGATGCAGAACTAAATGGTTTCATTAAAAATCAATTAGATCAAGAAAATTTACAATTCTTAATTGCTCAAAATAAACTTTTAAGTGAAAAAGATTTTTATGTTTATATTCAACAACTTTACTCAAAACTTTGTAACAGTGAAGAAGTTTTTGGTTTAATTTTAAGAGCAATAGATTTAATTGAAAGTAAAAAACAACATATAAAAAATTACATTATTAACACTATGTTGCAGTGGAATGAAAAAGACTTTATTCAACATATCGAAGATAATGTGGGGAACGATCTGCAATACATTCGAATTAACGGAACAATTATTGGTGGATTTATTGGATTGTTGTTGTTTTTAATAGAGAAACTGTTTTCTTAATAAAATAAGAGTTAGTTTTATACACTAACTCTTATTTTTTATCTTGAAATTATGATTTTTGAAATGCTTTTATTTCTTGTATTATTTAATTGCTCTTTTACCTGTTCTTTTAACTGCAAATCTTTTTAATTTGCTTTTGTTTCAATCACATAATCTCCTGTATCAGAATTATAATTTATATTACTAAACTTTGACTTTTCACTTGTTTTTTGCTATTATTGATTAGTTTGTTGTATAAACCAACTATTATGGAAATTTTAGAAATAAAAGAAAAAAACTATTTCGAATACACAGATTTTGAAATATGTTGTTTGAAGATTAGACAATATTACTTAGATTTAAAAAATCTTGCTATTGAAATGTTAGATAAAAGCAAATCTTTCAAAGTTATTGAAAAAGATAATATTGATTTAGAAGAAAATTTAATTATTTTTTTTGACGAAAGTGATTTAGATCACATAAAACAACTCTTTACTGATATTAATGAAGAGTTGTCAAAAATGAGAGGAAGACATTATCAAGCTACCTTTTTTGGAGATTGGAACTATATTACACCAGAAGAATTAATTTTTATGATTAAAAAATTAAGAAAAGAAGTGAATTCAAGAACTGGCTTCCTTGAAGTTTTATTATTTGAGGAAGAAGTTGAAAATAATATATTCTCTGATTTTCAAGATAACAATAAAACAGCTAATATTAAAAATAAAAAGAAACCTGTTAAAAAACAGAAGAAAAATTCTAAAAATTATACAACAACACAAAATGATGTTGATTGAAATTAGATTTTCAATCAAAATACAATTAAAATCCTTATTTTTATATTTTTTTCTTTTAAAATGAAACATAAAATATAATTAAGGAATTTGATTATAAATAATAACTTTAACATAATCGGGAAGAATAATTATGATTAAACAAAGAACTATAAAAAGACCTGTTAGTGTTACTGGTATTGGATTACACACAGGTAAAAAAGTGAAAATGACACTATTACCTGCTCCCTCTAACACTGGTATCGTATATAGACGTGTTGATCTAAAACCTGCAGTAGATTTTTACCCTTCCCCTGAAACGGTTAAGGGAACACAATTATGCACTCAAATTTTCGACAATTCAGGTAAATATTCAATTAATACTGTTGAACATATTAACGCTGCTCTTTCTGCTTGCGGAATTGATAATTTAATTATTGAAGTTGATAACATCGAAATTCCTATCGCAGATGGCTCTTCTATTATGTTTATACTTTTAATACAAGAAGCAGGTATTGAAGAATTAAATGCAGATAAAGAATTTTTAATGGTAAAAAATTTATTTAAAACAGAAGTTGGCGATAAATTTGTTTCAATAAAACCTTATAACGGATTGTTTTTAGATTTTACAATAGATTTTCCTCATCCTTTTATTAGTAAAACTAAAAATAATTGGAAAGGTGAAATTACTACTAAAAATTTTATTGAAAACATTGCAAAAGCAAGAACTTTTGGCTTTTTAAAAGACATTGAGTATTTACAATCTAATGGAATGTGTTTGGGTGGAAGTTTAGATTGTGCTATGGTTTTAGACGATTATAAACTTATTAATCCAGAAGGATTAAGATACCCTGATGAATTCGTTAGACATAAGGTTTTAGATAGTGTTGGGGATTTGTTTGTGGTTGGTAAAAATGTCTTAGCTAATTTTCAAGCTTACAAATCAGGACATGAGTTAAATAATTTAGCTCTACAACAAATGTTGTTACCACAGAATAGTGAAATTGTTACATTTAAAGACAAAAAAGAGATTGATAATGTTTTTAAATACGATCTTTCTACATTCTCAACAACAAAGCTAAATGATGTTAATAATATGGTTTTTTAAGAAGTAATAAAAAAACACTAGCAAAAACTAGTGTTTTTTATTTTTAATTAAGTATTTTTTTAAAGAATTTTTTCAACTTACCTTCTTCTTTTCTATTTAAAGAAGCTTCTTTTTCTATCTCTTGTTTAACTTTATTAAATTCATATTCATCAAGAAGACTGTTTTTCTCTATATTTTCTGTATTTCTTTCTGGTAAATTTTTATATACATAGAGGTTATTTCTTCTTAATTGAGCTATGTTTTTTCTTACTTCTTCTAGTGTGTGGTCTTCTATCAGGTCATAATCCTTTTTATCTGATATTATTTCTTTATCTAAATCAAAACTATCTAATTGATTAATATCTGATATTGTTTGTAAAATTAAAAATTCTTTAATAGTTTCATTTATCCACATATCCTTTACAGGCTTTCCACTTAAAGTCAAACTTGATAATTCTGCTGAAAGTTTTTCAATATCATCAAAATAAAAATATTTTTGGTGCATTGGAAAATCTTTTAAAGTTGGATCTTGACTTATATTAGTTAAAACTTGATAGTTTGGATAATCTCCCTGTCTAGGAGCTTTTAAATTATCAGCAACATTATAATATTCCAATATTTCTTTTGGAGTTTTTAATTTAGCAGAATTTATTTGTTTTAATAATTGTTGTTTTTTATCAGCAGAAATTTTATCTAAATTAGGTAAGATTGCTTCTAACTCATTTTTTTTCAAAAATATTTTTGCCTTTTCAAAAGCTACTCTACTTAATATATTTTTTTCTGAAAAATCACCTTTTATTATTTGTAGTAAATTTTTTGCTATTAACGTTTTAAATTGAAAATTTGGATCTGTTGCATAAGAAGCTCTTTTAATTAATTTATTAACCAACTCGCTTTCATGATCAGATCTTGCTCCTTTCAACATTAAACTCATTAACATATCCACCCCTTTCGCATCAGTTAAACTATTTACTGCAAAATCTAATGGTCTTCCTATATAATTTAATTTCCTATCGAAAACAGCAATATTTAAATTTACATTTTTATTATTACTCAATAAAAACTCAACTGTTTCTTTTTTATTATCTACAATCGCATGTATAAATAATGAATTTGAAGTATTAAACAATACACAACGAAAAGCATCTGGTTCTTTTTGGTTAATTTTGCTTTCATTAACTGCTTTTGTGAATAACTCTTTAATTTTTTCAAATGTTGATAAAGGTAATGGAAATGTTGGTTTCATGATAATTTTATCCGTATTTAAATTTGGATCTATAATGTTCCAAGTTTTCAATACCCCTCCTTCCTCCATTTTTTCAAATTTATCTATAATCATATATGTTTTTGTAAAAACTTATCTCTATTGATATTTTACATGATAGCGTAAAACGATTTTGATTTTTGTAAAATATAACTATAAAACAATAATTAGAGAAGTTTTAAATTTATGAGTTCTGTTAGATTTAAATTAAACAGCAATAAAGATATAACAAAAGATATAAAACGCTTCTATCGTGGATTAATTTTAGAAAGCAAAGATAATTTGAAGGGTAAAAAAGATGGAGTTGAAAAAACTCACATACATGCCATTCAATTCCCTATTAAAAAAAATCACAATAAACAAGATAAATCCAAATCTGATATTTATATTTATACCGATGGAAGTCAGTTCGTTGAAAAAGATATTGAAACTAAAAAAAATAGAGAAACAGGAGAAACATATCAAAAAGAAATTGAATCAAATAAACTTTTTGGATATGGAGTGTTTATAGAAGCAAAAGATACAGAGGTTTCCACTTATGGTATTATTTCCAATCTTGACAGCAAATTCTATAAAGAAAACAAACAATTAGCTAAAAAAAGTAGAAATAAAGAATACTTTGAACAAAGCTATTGTCAAATAATTGAACTAAAAGCTATTGAAGAATCTCTTTTAAATTTAGAACGCTATTATTCAAATATAAATGAAAGAAATGTTTTTCTTTATTCTGATAATTTATTCAATGTAGTTGATTTAAATAACACTGTAAAACTAAAAATTCTAGACAAAAACCATCCAGATTATAAACAAATTTTAGGGCATGATAATTTTTTACGTTTTGCGAATAGAGATAAATATGAGTTATTAGATAAAATATCAGACTTTATTGTTCAAAATAAAATTTCTTTAAGCTGGGTTAGAAGCCATCAAGGGTATAAACAAAATGAACTTGTAGATCGTCTAGCAAAAATGGCTTTAAATTTAGAAAGACAAGATTTTTTAAGTGGAACAAGTAGGATTGAAGATATTTTTGCAAATCATACTTATACTGAAATTACTTCTAAAACTGATAAACCTATTCTTCAAGACAATTTAAAAATAAAAGCAACACAAAGATTTAATAATGGAGAAAGTAAAATTGTTATTGAAAATGATAGATTAAAATTTAAACATAATAATTTTACATCGCTACAAGTTGATACTAACGATGATCATAAAATTATTGTTCGATCAGAATATGAAATAAATTCAAATCAATCTAAAAAACAATATAAAGATTTAACATTGAAGGATATAGAAAATGTTTTTCAAACTCAATGCAATCATTTATTAGGTAAAATTAATGCAGCGAACTTTAATTCAAGTTTAGATATGATACATAATTATTGCAACTATCAAAATTATAAAATCGAAGATTTAGAAGTTAATGTTAAAAGCGTTGAAAAAAACACACAAGCTTCACAAGAGTTTTTTAATGTAATTGACAATTATTTCAATATAAAAAGATTTAAATATATTGACAACGTTAATATTAGATATGAAGAACCTTTTGGTAAAGTGGTGATACCAAGAGTATATGAATATATAAACGGTGATACTGTTTATCAACTTTCTAATCATGAGAATGATATAAAATCCTTTGCAATAGAGGAAGTTGCCAATATGATTGATAGAAGTAAAATAAACCAATTAAAAAAATCTGGAATTAAAGAAACAGGAAATATTAATTTAGTTAACACTTCGATACTTCAACGAGAAAAATTTAAGGTTAAGATTGATAAACAATTATCAAACACTTTAGCTCATGAGATTATGAGTTTTAGAAAGAAAAAAACACTTTCAACAAACAAACCCTAAAATAAAAAAAGAACAGTTAAATAAACTGTTCTTTTTACTTTTATTCAGAAATTAATTCCTCTAAAAACTTATACGGTTTTAATGCTTCCAACATTACTGTTGTTGGATTAAGAGTTTTAATTTGCGATAACACAGAAGTTACGACTGAAGGAGAGAAACCAGAAACCATTGTTACTCCTTCTTTTTTTGCCTTCACAGTAAAAGAACCATTATGGCATACGTTCCAGAAAACAATTTTTGGCATTTCATAACCTTTTTCCTTGTAGATTCGTTTAAACAAATCTAATGCTTTTAAGCTTTTCTCTTCCCCATTAGACATAGCAGTGTTAAAATTCATGTCTGAAATTAACAATAAAACTTCTGGCATATCTTCTTGTTTTAATTTGTTTTCAACCCCAAATTCTACAATAGCCTTTAATGCCCCTTCTAAATTTGTTGAATATCCAACATCATGGTTTTGTATCTTTTTAAAGATCTCTGTTGGTTTAGAAGTGTTAAACATTTCAAGGTTAAATAGTTTTGGTCTTTCAGCAAAACTACATAATACGTTTTTAAACGCACTTTCATTTCGTTGAGATAAATACATACCTAACGAAACTGATATATCCATGGCAGTTGTAGAACCACTTACCCTTTCAAGCATAGAACCTGAAACATCCACCATTGGTAAAATATTTGTTTTATTTCCATTCAAATAGTCTGGTAATTTTTCCCATTGTTCCTCAATGAAATTAATTTCTGCTTGAGTTGTTCCGCTTGCAACTACGTTACGATTTAAAACATTGTATGGATAAATTGCACCAACATTTACTTTTGTTTTACCTTGTGATAAAAGGCTTACATACTCAGAAAAACCTTCTTCATCATGTTTATTGAACGCATTACGATAACGAGTTAATGCCAATGAAGGTAATTTTGAATAATCAATTTCTCTCCATTGATTTGCAGTCATTTTTTGTTCAACAACTTCTCGTAAGCCAGAAACAAATTTACGATACTCTTTTGGAGTTTTTTGTAATTTTGATCTTAATTGAGAAACGAAAAGTTTTTCATTACCTTTTGCGTTATTAATAGGCAACCATTTTGCAACTAATTTTTGAGTTTCAGGGTTTTCTAAGCCTGAAATCGTTAACTCAATGGCTTTTTCAATTAAAACACGACTTTTAAATTGAAATAAATCATCCCAACGTCCATAAACGGTAATAAAAGGCATGATTTTTAATAAATCTTTCTCATACCCTTCTTCCTCTAATAGGATTAAAGCTTCTCTAAATAGATTACGCTCACCTAAACCACCTCGAATATTACGAAGTAAAAATAAAAGTTTAAATGTGTTAACTTTATCTTCATTTAAAGCAAGGCGAAAAAGACGAATAAACTCTTTAGAGTTATTACGCAAAGCCCCCATTGCTGCATACAAGTCCACTAAAACATCTAATGAACTTTTAAATGCAGGCATACCATTTTTACCGTAGGTAATATTTTCTTGTTCTTTGATAGCTTCGGTTAATGCTTGTTTAAACGTTGAATTTGACATTTTTTCTCCCTTTTAAAAAAATAAAACACATTTTACTTTAATACAAAGTATATAAATTATTAACTTTAACTGTTAATCTATAAAGTTTAATTATTATAGCACTGTTTCAAATCTTTTGCAAACATTTTCTGTTTTAAATTAAAACATTTTTCTATCTTCTCAAGATTTTTAACTTCATCAAGTTTTACCAAATACATATTAAGGTAAAGTTCCTCTTTAATAATCTCTTTTGTTGTCCAGAAGTTTTCTTTTTCTGCTAAATGCTTTAAAGACAATGCACTAATAAATATCGTTAAAGTTATTGAGATTGCTAGAGTAATCCATTTAAATTTGTTTGTATAATCTTTTTTATTTTTAACTTCAATAAAAGCAAAAATTCCACAAACAATAATAAAAGTTAAAAATCCAACGGTAAAAACTGTTGTTAATTTAATTGCAAACAATTCTTCGTTTAAAAAGATATACTGCCAAGCAGATAAATGTTCTTCTAGTATATTTTTTATCATAATTATTAATAATCGAAAAAAGAATGTAGTCATTTTATCTTAAAAGATATAAAAAATCTACATTCTTTTTAAATATCAAAAGTTAACGGTTGTTATTTATCTTCTTTAACCTCTTCAAAACTCGCATCTTCTACTTCTGCTTGTTCAACCTTTTCTTCTGTTTTTTCTGCGTTTTCTTCAGGTTTCGCTTTTGCTTGCTCTTCTGCATGGCGTTTTTGATCTTCCTCTGCAACTAATTGTCTAACTTTTTCATATTTTTGAGAAAGTTGAGTTAAATCATCACCGTTAGATAATTCTGCTCTTAATTCTTTAACAGCAGCTTGAACCTCATTTGAATACATACTTTCTTTATTATCTCTAAATAATTCATGTAATACATATTCAATATGATTTCTTTCTTGAATTAATTTCACACGTTCTTCGTCTTGTGCTTTATTTAATTCTCCATCACGGATAATGTTTTGAATTTCTTCCTCTGATAATCCAGAGCTTGATTTTACAGTTAATTCTGATTTTCTACCAGTCGAAGCTTCTGCTGCAGTTACTTTTAAAATACCATCAACATTAATATCAAAAGTTACTTCAATTTTTGCTTCTCCACGTCTCATAGCAGGAATTCCAGTTAAATCAAAACGATCTAATAACTTATTGTATTTAGCAAGAGAACGTTCACCTTGGAAAATTGAGATTGTTACAGTATCTTGATTATCTTCCGCAGTTGTAAATACCTGTGAAGCTTTTGTTGGAATAGCAGTGTTACGTTTAATTAATACAGACATTTCACCGTCTTTCAACTCTAATCCTAATGATAAAGGCGTTACATCTAATAACAATAAATCTGTTTTATGTCCACTTAATACTGAACCTTGAATTGCTGCACCAATAGAAACCGCTTCATCAGGATTAATGTCTTTTCTAGGCTCTTTACCAAAAAATTCTGCTACTTTTTGTTGAACTAATGGCATACGAGTCATACCACCAACTAAAATTACCTCGTCAATTTCTTCTGTTTTTAAACCTGCATCTTCCAATGCTTTTTTACATGGTATGATTGAACGTTCAACCAAATCTCCCACTAAACTTTCAAATTTAGCACGAGTAATTTTTACCATTAAATGTTTAGGTCCTGTCGCATCGGCAGTAATATATGGTAAATTAATATCTGTTTCTAAAGTGTTGGATAATTCAATCTTAGCCTTTTCACAAGCCTCTTTAACACGTTGTTTTGCCATTGAATCATTAAATAGATTAATTCCTTGCTCTTTTTCAAACTCTTCCACAACATAATTAATTAAAATATTGTCGAAATCTTCCCCACCTAATTTAGTATCACCATTTGTTGATAAAACCTCAATAGTCTTATCACCGTTGTCTTCATCTATTTCAATAATAGATACATCAAACGTTCCACCACCTAAGTCATAAACTGCAATTTTACCTGTTTTTTTCTTATCTTCACCATAAGCTAACGCAGCAGATGTTGGTTCATTAATAATTCGCTCAACTTCTAATCCTGCTAATTTACCTGCATCTTTAGTAGCTTGTCTTTGAGCATCATCAAAATAAGCAGGAACAGTAATTACAGCACGAGTTACTGGTTCACCTAAATAATCTTCAGCAGTTTTTTTCAAATATTTTAATATTTCTGCTGAAACCTGTTGTGGAGAAATGTCTTCACCATTAATTCGAACCCAAGCATCTCCGTTTGTATGTTTAATAATTTCAAATGGAGAGGATTTTAATTCCTTTTGAACTTCTTCATCTTCAAATTTACGTCCAATTAAACGTTTGATTGCAAATAAAGTGTTTTTAGGATTTGTTACCGCTTGTCGTTTAGCAGTTTCTCCAACCAAAACCTCTTTATCTTTATAAGCTACAACAGAAGGAGTTGTTCTACTACCGTTGTTATTTTCAATAATTTTTGTTTTCTCACCTTCAAAGATTGAAACGCAAGAGTTTGTTGTTCCTAAGTCGATACCTATAATTTTTGACATTATTTTTTCCTCACTGATATTTTTAAATTATTTTTTAATTTTAGAAAGTTTACTTTTTTTATAGTTGTTTTACAACTACTTTAGTTTTTGACAAATAAATCAATGTTTTTATCGAAATTTTCTTTCTGTTAAGAGTATTTTTACTATTTTGTTTCTATTAAAAATGATAAAAACTTATTTTTAATTATTTTAAACACCGAAATCATTATAATAGAAATCATAATTATTTGGAAAAATGAATTATTTGTTAATGATAAACCTAATAATAACAATATTAACATTACCACTTTAAAATAAAAGGCATGTTTTATGTTTTCAAAAACAAAATCCCAAATATCTACAATAAAAAACAGAATTTCTTTTACACTATTTAATAATTTCAAATGTTATACCTCTAAAATTAAAATTGATTTAATAATGAGTTTATCATAAAAAAGATTATTTCGTCAATAAAAAGAACTGTTATTAACAGTTCTTTTTATTCTTACATTTTTAGCGTTTTATTTACGGATTGTTCTTCCTCTGATAAACTTTCATTTACTTTTTGTTTAACTTCTTGAATGTTTAATTGCTGCTTTTTCTCTTCAATAAACTCAAAAACTTCCTCATTTTGTAGAATTGGAATATTTAACTCTTGTGCTTTTGTTAGCTTACTTCCTGCTTCACTACCTGCTAAAACAAAATCTGTTTTCTTTGAAACTGACCCTGATACTTTTCCACCTAGTTCTTCAATTTCTTTTTTAATTTCATCTCTCGATACAGAAAATGAACCTGTAATGACAAAAGTTTTACCTTCTAAAATATTTGCAACATTTGAAACAATATGATCTAAACCAACCCCTTTAGCTTGTAGTCTTTCAATAATACTTTCGTTTTTAGGATTTTGAAAGAAAGCAACGACTTCATCGGCAGTAGCTTCACCAACTCCTTTAATTTTTAAAACTTCCTCTTTAGTTGCATGTCTTAAGGCTTCTAAATTACCAAAGTGTTTTAATAGATCTTTTGAAGTTCCTTCTCCTACCTGTCTAATACCTAACCCGTAAACAAATTGTTGAACATTTCTTTCTTTTGATTTTTCAATATTGTTTAAGATTTTTGTTGCCATCTTCTCTTGAATTAGATCTATTTTTAATAAATCTTCCATTGTTAAATCATATAGGTCAGCAGGGTTTTTAATAATTTCCATATCAACCATTTTTTCAATGATTGCCTCACCTAAATTTTGAATGTTCATAGCTTTTCGAGAAACAAAGTGTTCTAGTTGTCCTTTTAATTGTTGAGAACAAACCAACCCACCTGAACAACGTGCAATAGCTTCACCTTCTGGTTTTACCACTAATGAACCACAACAAGGACAGTTGGTAGGCATAACGAAAGATTTTAAACTTCTACCATTTCTCTCAGAGACTACTGGAGCAACTACTTCTGGAATTACATCCCCTGCTCTTCTTACAATTACAACATCTCCTATTTTAATATCTTTACGTTCAATTTCACCTGCATTATGTAGTGTAGCGTTAGCGATTTCAACCCCTCCAACTTGAACTGGTTTTAATCTTGCAACTGGTGTTAAAGCACCTGTTCTACCAACTTGAATTTCGATGTCCAATAATTCGGTTAATTGCTCTTGTGCAGGATATTTGTGAGCTTTAGCCCAACGTGGAGTTCTATCAGTAAATCCCATTTTTTTCTGAAGATTAATATCATTTACTTTATAAACCACCCCATCAATGTCAAACGGTAAATCGTCTCTAATTTTTTCAATTTCTTTAAAATATTCCAACAACCCTTCTTTACCATAAACCACTTTATTATAAGGAGATACTGGAAAGCCAATAGAATGAAGAAATTCCATATTTTGAGAATGTTTACGTCCGTTCTGCTCTAAATCAATCCCTTCTTCAATTCCAAGAGCATAGGCAAAGAATGTCAATTTACGTTCAGCAGTAATTTTACTATCCAATTGTCTAATAGAACCTGCTGCAGCATTTCTAGGATTGGCAAATGTTTTTTGATTTTTTTCTCTTTGTTTTTCATTTAAAGCTTCAAAATCCTTTCTTAACATTACCACTTCGCCTCTAACCTCTAACAAAGTAGGAACTGGAATACCTTTATCTAAACAGTTTTGAGTAATGTCCAATGGAATATTTTTAATAGTTCTCACATTATTAGTAACATTTTCCCCTTGAATACCATCTCCACGAGTAATTCCTTTCGTTAAAATACCATTCTCATAAATTAAACACATCGCTAAACCATCAAATTTAGGCTCGCAAGCAAATTCTAAATTATTTTGGTTAAGTTCTTTTTCATTTAATCTTTCAAACTGTTCAATTTCTTCTTCTTCAAAAGCATCTTGAAGAGACAGCATTGGATATAAGTGTTTTTCCTTTTCAAATTTATCTAACACCTCTCCTCCTACTTTTAAGGTCGGAGAATTTGGAGAGTATTTTTCAGGATATTGTTCCTCTAACTTTACCAACTCTCTTCTTAATTTATCGTATTCAATATCTGGCAAACTTGGATTATCATACACATAATACTCTGTATTTAATCTATTAATAATGTTTCTCAACTCATCAATTCTTAAATAATCTTGTTCTTTACTCATAATTTTTAATACTCATTCCACTATTTCAATTATAAACCAATAAAACTCCATAACTTTACATGAGAACAAAGTTAATTGAATTTTTATAGCCACTATATTATCATATAAACCTCGGTATTGTCAATTGAAAAAGATTTTTTATTTTTGTTTTTTCAATCATTTTTGTATGTAAAAACACCCCATATAAAGTTTTTTAGTAAGAAATGTTTGTTTTTTAATGATTTTTTGTATATTTTTTAAGCAGTTGATCGTTTTTAACCACTCAGGTGTTTGACAAAGGATAAAAAATGATACAAAATAGCAATAGAACAAAACTTTTAAAGAAAGGATAAAAAATGAAATTAAAATTAATCGCATTATCAACTTTAATGGCATTAAGCTCTATCGCTAATGCAGCTCCACAAACAGGTGAAGCTTATGTTGGAGCAAAAGCAGGATGGGCAACTGTTCGTGATGGTTTAACACAATTTAATTCAAAAAGTGCTCCTACCAATGAAACTTGGAATGACGGGCAAGGTTATGGAATAAATCGCAACTCTGTTACTTATGGAGTTTATGGTGGTTATCAATTCTTAAATGCTGGCAACTTTGGTTTAGCAGGAGAAGTTGGTTATGATTACTATGGACGTGTTCGTGGTAATGTAAAATTTGATGGTAAAGAAACTCGTGCTGCTAAACATACTGCTCATGGTGTGAATTTTGCGTTAAAACCAAGCTACACTGTATTACCTAATTTAGATGTTTACAGTAAAGTTGGTTTAGCATTAATTCGTAACGACTACTACATTCAACCTACTGTTGCACATGATAGTCGTTTGAAAGCACATCATTATAAACCTTCATTAATCTTAGGTGGTGGTTTAGAATATTCTTTAACTGACAATTTAGCTGCTCGTGTTGAATATCAATTTATCAATAAAGTTGGTAACTTAGATAAAGCAATCAAAAAAGGTGGTTATAACTATCAAGGAACTGAATACAGTCCTGACATCCACTCTGTTTCAGTTGGTTTAAGCTATCGTTTTGGTAGTGCTCCTGTAATCACACCAGTTGAACCAAAAGAAGTAGTAAATAAAACATTCAGCTTTAATTCTGATGTAATGTTTGATTTTGGTAAATATAACTTACGTCCAGAAGCAACTCAAAGTTTAGATAATGTTGTAGCAGAAATTCAAACTGTTCAACAACCACAAGTTAAAATATCTGGTTATACAGACCGTATTGGTAAAGATATGCCAAATATGAAACTTTCTCAACAACGTGCAGAAAGCGTTGCTAATTACGTTGTGAGTCGTGGTGTAGATGCTAATAGTGTTGTAGCAGTTGGTTACGGTAAAGCTAATTCTACTGTTGGTTCTGCTTGTGATAACGTGAAAGGTCGTAAAGCTTTAATTGCTTGTTTAGCACCTGATCGCCGTGTAGAATTAAATGTTCAAGGCTATCGCACTGAAACTGCTACTGATGCAACAAACTAATAACGGTTTTTAATTAAATAAAATAAAAAGCAACTAATTAATTAGTTGCTTTTTTATATTAAACTTTAAGAGTTATAATAACTTCTATTAACAATATTTTCCTGCTGATTTGTATTTATAACCATGTTTTGTTCATTATTATCATTGTTTAAATTATTATCTAATCTTAGACCTTCTCTTTGTTCCATTTTAGCCAAATTAATTTTTTCATAAATTTCTTCTGAGTTTATTTCTTTATTCTGTATCTTTGCAATCTCTTTATCTATATCATTAATTTGAGTTATTAATTCTTTATCAGCTTTTCTCTCAATCTCACTTTCCATTCTGGAAACCAATTTATTCTCTATATGTTTTTCATACTCTAATTGTGCTTTTGGAAACATTGGAGTTGCAGTAAAATTCTCTTTACCATAATGATGTTTTATCCAACGCTCTGCTTCTGTTATTCTAAAATTAGGCTTTGCTTTACTTCCTGCAAATTCATAAATATACATTTTACCGTTGTTATCTTTAACCGCAACAGCAACATGTCCTATTCCTTCATATCTTCCTATATTTCTCCCTCTTTTAGTGGTAAAACTTAATAGAGTGCCATCTTGTATTTCCCCATTTTTTAACGCTTTTAGAATGTTTTTCCCACCAATTACAGAATCAATTCCATTTTCTTTTGCAATTTTTTTAAAGAAATGATGTTGCCCAGCAGCACCAATAGCCCCTAATTTCTCTTCATTGCTTGAGGTATTAAAAAAGTCATTATATTCGTTTTTTGTTGTCTTTGTTTTTCCTTCTTTGTAACATTCTTTAAAAAACTGATACACAAAACCATTACAATCATTAGTCCATTGGTTTGCAGGACCTTTATTTTTATATGAAAAAGCGGTTTTTACTTCATTTTGCAATGTATATTTAAATTCTTTATGATGGGTTTTTATGTAGTCAATAAATTTAGAATTTGAAATCTTAAAAGGATCTTCTTTTTTAATTTCTTCTTCTATTTTTTTACGTTCTTCTAAAGTGATACTATCCTTAATTTCCTGCTTTATTCTTTCTCTTTCTTTTTCTAAATTTTGTTTTTTCTGTAGCAATTCACTTAAATACTCTGCTTCAACTTTATCTTCCACTTTGTATTTTTCCATTATTTCAAAAAGATTTGGCTTGTTTAATACTCCACCTTGTTGTTTTTGATCTTCATCTACAAACAAGTTTTTTAAATTTTCTATAAAATCCATAATCTTATAATTATTAAAATATATAATACTCTAATTTATTTTAAATAAAATTTTTCTTATTTTTATTACCTAATAATTATTGAATAAAAAAATAGGCAATTATGCCTATTTTATTTTAAACATTGATAAATTTTATTTTCAATTAACTTTAATAAATTTGCTAACGATTTATTTAAGAATATTTTACTTTTATCTTCACCATTAATAATTTTTTCTGACTGCTTAAAAACCTCATTAAGATTAAATAAAAAGAAATTTTTCACTTCTCTGTATTCTTTACCATTTTTTTTATCTATATAAGTTGATGCACAGAAACAATTTTCGAAAATATATTTATCGTTTAAATACTTATTGTTTTTATCATAGAAAAGAAATAAATATAAATCCTTTTGTTTATTATATTTAAACAATCCTAAATCGATTATTTCTTTAATATCTTCATCCAATAACTGTAAATTAGATTCCTCTTTTAACTCCCTTAATGCAGCCTCTAAAAAGCTTTTATCGCTATCCTCTTTCCCTCCTTTAGGAATATCCATTTTATTTCTTGCCCATCCATTTGAAGGAGAAGGAGTAATTTCTTCTAGAAACAATTGTTTTTTATTATTAATTAATAAAATGCCACAAGATACTTTCTTCATTTTAAAAAACTCCAATATTTTAAAATTATTTGATTGAATTATACCCTATTTTCTCTGTTTTGTCTAAGGTTTTATATTAAACTAATAATAGCATTAGAATTTATAAATAATTTTTATGGAACAATACGATTATTTAATTATTGATAGTAGCTCTTTACTTAATACTCTTTATCATGGTTATAAAAAAATGGAAGAAGAAGGTAAAAGTAAAGTTATTATGAAGAAGGTTAATGGAGAGCAAATCTATACTTCAACATTAAGACATTATCTTCAACAAATTTATGAGTTAAGAAAAATGTTACCAAATACCATTTTTATACATGCTTTAGATCCTGCTACTAATGAAAAAAATTTTCGAAAAGAAATCGATCCAAATTATAAAACAAATAGAGTTGAAAAAGAAGAAAGATTGGAAAAACAGTTAGAACTTTTACCAAAATTTCTTTCTCATTTAGGAGAAATTTATTTCCAATCATCTATCTATGAGGCAGATGACGTTATAGCTACAATTGTTAGCAATAATACTCTCAATAACAAAAAAACTTTAATCTATTCAAAAGATAAAGACTTATTACAAGTAATGTTTGATGAGAATTTAGTTCATTTTTTAACTAAAGTTCAAAAATCACAAGGACTTTTCAATTTAACAACTATAAAAACATTTGAAGAAGTTAAAAACAAATTAGGAGTTTACCCACACTTAGTAGCAGATTTGTTAGCTATTAAAGGAGACGTTAGCGACAATATTATAGGAGTGAAAGGAGTTGGAGATGTTACAGCTTCAAATATTTTAAATAGTTACGGACATTTGGTTGATATTATAGATGGTTTACAGAATTCTACTTTACAAATGGAAGAAAAATATAAAAAATTCTTTACCCCAGAAAATGTGGAAATTATTTTAAAAAATCTCAAATTATCTTATACAAAAGACGATATTGTATTCCCAAAAAGCATTTCATTAGAAAATCAAATATCTAATTATTTTAATAAAGATATAAAGGAAGGAGTTTCATTAGTTAGTCGATTAATTGAGATAAAACCAGAGTATATTTTTGAAATAAAACAAAAACAACCTATTAAAAATCATAATTTACATAACAAACGTTATTAAAAATAAAACCACAGCAAAATCTGTGGTTTTTTATTTTTTAAATTTTTTAAATTATCATTATAACTTAAATAATCCCTCATAAATTATATTGATTTTTTCTTTTAATAAGTTTTGCTGCATTTTTTCAACAGAACCAAATAAAATATGCTTAATCGAGAAACGGTTAATTAATTTTTCGATGTTATCTTGATAAGGTAATGTGTATTGAATTAATTCCTCTTCCAATACTCCTCTTATTTCAATTTCTTTATCTTCATTCAATCCTATTTTAATAATTTCTCCCTTTTGATTTAATAATTCAATTATTGCTTCGTTTAAAACTATAATCACAAGTTCATCTTTATTATTTTTATTAATTGAAAAAGATAATGAGTCTTCAATCCGTCTCTTAATCATATCCTATTTCTCATTTTAACCTCTAACCAAGTTCCATATTTATTATATTTATGGCTATTTTTATAAATTGTTAAAGGCAACCATTCTGTTTTCACTTGTTTTATTGTAGTAGAATTTAATTTTTTTTGCTCTTCTGTTTTTAAATCATTGTTTTCAGTCAATGTTTCTTCAACGTTGTCTTGCTTTTCAATTAAAACATTTTCTGTTTTTTTATCTGCTTTTTCTTCTTTTGAAGTTTCTATTAAATTATTAAAGTCAATGTCTTTAATACCTTTCGCTAAATCTTCAACATCTTCTGATTTATTTTCTTCTTTTTTATTTTCAAGAGAAAATAAACTTTCTTTTTGTTTTTCAAGCTCTCTCAACTCTTCTTCATGTTTTTGTTTTAATTCTGCTTCTTTTTTCTCTTGTTCTTCTTTAATTTGCTTTAATTTAGCTTCTTGCTCTTCAATAGCCTGTTTTAACTTTTGCTCTTGTAATTGGACTAATTTCCTTTTTTCTTCAAACTCTTTTTGTCTTTCTTGAAAATTTTTATTGATCGCTTCAATTTGCTCATTAATTAACTTAGCCTTCTCTTCCTTTTCTTGTTTTGTTAATGAGTTATCTTTCTCTAAATCACTTAAATCTTGTTTTAAGTTTTTAATTTGAGCAGTATTTTCTTTTTGTTCTTCAAACTCTTTTTGTTTACTTTCCTCTTGTGTTTGAACTAACTTAGTTGCCTCTTCTTCCCAATTATTAGTATTAATTGAATTATTAGTAAAATCATCGTCTTTTTTAGCAACTATTTCTTTACTTTCTTCCTGATTATTAGGCAAAATCTCCTCTTTTTTAACTTGTTCAACGATATTTGCTTTCATAATTTTATTAATCCCTATAAAACTAACAGAGCCAACACCTAACAAACAAAGAGTTAAAGCGATTGCTTTTTTACCATTAGATCTTTTTATTTTTTTCATTTTACCAACGTTATATGAGTGAAAAACTTTATCCTATAAAAGAAATTTAATATATATATGTTTAAAAATCAAGTTTCAGATTTTGAGTTTAATTATTATTTAAAATATAAATATCAATAACAATTTTGTATTTTATTATGCTAGATAAAAATATTAATCAAGAAAAAATTTTTGATTTAGAAAATGATTTAAGTTTTTCTCAACAATTTGCCTCAACCCCATTAACCAAAAATTTTATTAAGTTTTTTCTAAATAATAATGAAAACGTTTATCTACAAAAAAGTATCAATGACAACAAAGTGGTTTTTTCATTGATTAATGAAATACAAGCAACACAGGATAGTTTTTACAATATTAATTCTAGAAAATTAGCGAATATTCAACAGTTAATTTTTAATAAATTAACCGAGCTTAACTCTCCTACTCTTGAAGATATTAATCAAATTTCTCATTTAGCAATAAATAAAGAGATTGATAAAATTAATTCTAACAAATCAGATATAAAAACAAAATATTTAAATTCATTAAAGGCTTTTTACAACACTCTTTCTAATGAAGATAAAACTTTATTTTCAAAAGAATTGAATATTAATGATGATTTACTTAATAATATAAAAGAAGAAAACATAAAACCTCTTATACATTTAGTTGATGATAATACTAAAATTATAGAGGAAATTCTCAACACACAATATAAAACAACCTTATACATACATTCTCTTGGAGAAATGGTTGATGATTTTTATTATTTAAATTCTTATTTATTTGAATTAGAAAAACTCTTATCGGATAAATGTAATAATAATGATCGTAAAAATATTATTGAAAATGATTTACCAAAATTAGAGGAAGAAAAAAGTGGTTTTCAATTAATGTTGGAACAAAACTTTGGGCTTACTTATGAAGTGTTATCTGATTTAGAAAAAACAAAGTTATTTAAGAAAAATAATGAAGAGTTTATTGAAAAATTGCATAAACAATTTTGGGAAATTACTGATGCAAAAAATTCCTTTGGTATTTGTGCTAAAATGCCATTAAAAGATATAATTACTATCGATATTATACAAACAGGTGGACTTCAAAAATTCTATCAATCTAAAACAATAGATTTGATAAATTTTAAAAACTGTGAAATTAAATTTAAAAATGTCATTGGAGGTATTTTTAGCCCTTGTGATGGAGAAGGCGGTTTGTTTAATTTAAAATTTAAAAACTTAAATATTCCTTTAACTAATATTACACCTGTTATTTCGAATATATTAAACAACAATTGGTATGTCGTAGAAGAAGTCTTTACAGGAGATATAAAAGATAATTTTTATAACACCGAATATAAAATTGAAGACAATTCTATAAAAAACCAGATTAATAAAATGATTGAAATGGAAGGTAAAAAAAATATTACTGGCAAATTAACCTTTTAAATAAAAAAGCGACTAAAAAGTCGCTTTTGTTTTTTATTTAACTCCACTACCAAGTAAAGCTAATAGCCCTTCTCTTAAAGATTTATTGTCAGTATTATTTTTAACTGCTTTTTCTAAACTACCTAATAAATCTTCCATATCTTTATTTTTTTCTTTTTCTAACTCTGCCTCCCTTTCTTTTTGAGCTTGAATTAAAAGCTTACTGGAAGAAGTTAAATCTTCATCTTCTCCACAGGTTTCAGTTTTAATTTGTTTTTGTTCAAACTTTTCTTTATATTCTCCAAAACCTTTAGGCAGATCTTCTTCTTTTATCTCTTCTGGTTTTACTTCAAGTTCTTTTAATTGTTTGTGTTGTTTTTTAATTGTCTCCACAAATTCATTATCTTCACGCTCTTTTTCTAATCGAATGATTTCAGCCACTTCACTTTCTTCAAGCAAATATTTGTTAATTAATTCTTTTTCTTCGGCATTTAAATTTGTATCAATATCAATTAAAACCATTAAGTCAAAATTAACTTCAAATATAAACTTATTCCCATGATAAATTCGATATTTATTTTGAATGGAATTGGTGAATAATCTCCAATCTTTTTCTTTTGTTAATGAAAATACATCTAAGAAAGATTGTCTTATTTTGAAATCCTCATTTTCAGGAACAATACTCTTTGATTTCATTTCGTTCAACAAAGCTTCTATTTCATTTGAATATTGTCTCTTATTCTTTTGAATAACAAATAAACAGTGTTCAATTGTATTATTTTGATTTTTAAGAGAAGACACTTCATCACTTTCTTCAAATAAAATTTGAATGTGATTATTACCATTCTCTGAAAATGTTTCTAGGATTTCTGAAATCGTTAATACACTATTTGGAGTGTAGGAATATATGATATATTTACTATTAATCGTCTCTAATGTCTTTTCTAGTGAGATTTGAGCTAATTTTTTACCACTACGTTTTGTTTTTTTACAAAAATAAGATTCATTAATATCATTACGACTAATAAATTTTTTACTTTCATCAACTTCTTCCTTGTCATTTTTACAGGCTGAGATTAATAAACTGTAGTTATTACCATACTGTTGTTGGTTGTAAGGAGGATCTAAATAAACAAAATCAAATCTTTCTCCTTCTTTATAGTTTCTCAACACATTTTCAGCGTAGCCTTGATGAGCTTCACATAAATATTCATAAGTCAACAGATCTTTATTTAAAGCCTCAATCTCTTTTTTCGACATAAAAACAATAGGAGTTAATTCTAATTCTGAATAAACTTTTTGTTTTTCAGTTACACTTAATTTACTGCTAAAACTTCTTGTTAAATTATCTTTATTATTTACTACTTTTAACATTTCTACCACTAAAGAAGCTAAAACAATTTCCCTTGCTTCTTTTGAGAATATTTTTACATTAAAAATAGCCTCAATAATTGCATCAATTTTCGCAGCATTTTCAGGAGAATAATAAAAGCGGTTATACCCTTCATCTTCCCTTTTATTAGGAGCAAAACTCTGTGTAAAGTATTGGTTTTTCGAATATTTTACTTTTTTTAAACTATTTAGATACTCAATAACTGACAAATAATTGCTTTCACCTTTTTTAATTTTGAGTTTATCTGCTACAAAACCAAAAATTCTTTCTACTTGTTCCTCGTAATAACGAATAGGAACTTCTGTAACGATTTTTGCATATAACTCCAAATCATTAGCAAAAACTGAATAACCTTTACTTTTTGCCAACCTAGACACAACTCCACTGCCAGAAAATAAATCAGCAAATTTAATAATTTTATTTTGTAATTCTTTATCTTTTTTAACAATGCTATTTAATACAGAGTCAATAAAAGATAAATTATCTGCTTTGTTTCCCATGTAAGGGAGTAAGTTTTGTAATAAGAAGTTTTTCATCATAATTATTTTCTTTTCATTAAACTTTGAGTTAGTTCACCGTTTTCTAACGTTTGATAATAACTTAAATCCATCCATTTGTCAATCTGTTCTTGCGTAATTTCCTGAACCGATTCATTTTTATCAAAATATTCATGCAGTTTATCTTCTTGCTCTGTAATTACTTCATAAACTGATAAATTTTCATTTGTTATAATAGGAAAAATTACAGCAGGCATTTTTGTTACGCCATATTTTGTTTTTAAAATGTTTATTTCATTTGTTCTATTACAGTGTTTGTTCTTTAAAAATTTAAGATAAGCCATATTCATTCCTTTTTAATACTTATATTAAATATATTAACTCACAAGAAGATTAAAAGCTACAAAAAAATAAGAGATTGAAACAAATCAATCTCTTATCTTTCACAAATATTTGTGATTTTAAGCAGTCTAAGCTGAACAATTTAATTTAAAAATTAGTTTACAGCTTCTTTTAATGCTTTGGTAACTTTTAATGTAACTGTTTTATGAGCAGGATGAACCATTTTCTCTTTAGTTTGAGGGTTTACTCCATTACGTTGTTTACGTTGAGAAACACGGAATGTTCCAAACGCATTAATTTGAACATTTTTACCTTCCGCTAAATTTCTTTTAATCTCTTCGAAAACTGCAGTTACAATACCTTCAACATCTTTTTTCTTAAGATCTACGAATTCTTTTGCTACTGCATCTGCTAACTCTTTACGATTAATTTGTTTTTCCATTACGTTTTACCTTTTTGTTTTTTATTTAATCTACTGTAAACGTATGTTTTTAAAAAAAATAAAACAAATCACAGTCAGGGTTTTTTAATGTTTTTTAACTTAATTGTATAAAAAATAAGCATTTGCTTAGAGAAAACAGACAAATGCTTATTTTAATAGTTAAGTTTTTAAACTAATGCTTGTAGAAAATTTTTGTTTGAACTATTTTCCACTAGTTCCTGATTCATTTTTTTAATCTTTTCGTTTAAATCTTCTTGGTTCTTTTGAAGTGACTTTTCTTCTTCGGAAACCTCGACATTTTCTTTATTGTTTATTTCTCGATCTTTTTGTTGTAAATCATTATTCTTATTTATACTTTCAAAATCCAATGGATTTTCTTTCTTTATTTTTTCAAATAATTGATTTCTTTTACTTAGATTTTTTTTTAAAATTTTAGCTTCTTCTTCAAAGGAAGAAAGATTTTCATTATTAAAATCATAGCAATAACCAAGTTCACTCAAAACTAAAGCAGCACAAAAACTATCTTTTAAAACAGGACTTTTTTTATCTTTAATATCCTTCTCTACAAGAGTTATTAAATATTCCTGTAAAACTCCAAGTTTTTGCATAATAAAAAGTTTAGCATGAACTTGTTTATCAACGTTACAATGAGTTTGAAGATTAAAACTTAACGCTTTATTCCACATAACTATCTTCCTTATTTAGCTGTTTTCACCGCTTCAATTGAATAAACGTTATTTTGAGTTTTATATTTGCCAGTATGTGCTAAAAATAATCCTGCACGAATTAAAGACTCCATAATTACTAAACGACTATCGATTTTAGGTAATTTTTTAACAGTAAAACCACTTTCTTTTAAAGCGTTAAACACTAAATCTCTACCACCGCCTACAACTAAAATACCGCTTAATAAAGGATTATGTAGTTTAAATACTTTTTTAGCGTTTTCTATTACTAATTCTTGTAATTTTAACGCAGCTTCATCCACATAAGAAGAGAAATCTGATACTGTTTGTTTATGTAAGAATGGTTTTTTCTCAACAACTTTCTCTACAACCCCATTAACTCCAACTGGAATTATGTTGGTTAAGTCTTCTTTTACTTTCTCATGAACAATTTTACCACCACCACAACTTGCAGAGTGTGCGTGTAAAAATTGTTGTTCAAAAAATAGTGCAAAATCAGTTGTTCCATGACCTACATCAATAACACCCCATCCTTCTTTACCTAAATCATAGTCAGTAGATAAAAAACCTTCCTCTGTTAATGCTAAACAGTTTAAAGGCAATTCAGATTGAGATTTAATTGTAAAATATACTTTTTGTCCTTCTTTTAATAAAGGAGCAATTAAAGCAGTAAAGCGATCTTTTAAAGGTTCTCTTTGTCTTACAAAGAATTGAGCAGGTAAACCTAGACCGAAAATAAATTCTTTTGGATTTACTTTCAATTCCGCTAAATTGTCTTGTAATTTTTTCCAAGCTCCAAGAATTAATACATCATGCTCTGGACTCTCAATCCAATCATCCTCTAAACCAACGAATGTATCATTTTTAGTTTGAGCGTATGCAGAATCTCCAAACAAGTATTTTTTACCATTAGGATGAAGAACGGTGTCTTGTAGGTTTTTTTCTCTTGTTTCATCATTTGAAGCTTCAAAATACCCCATTGTTACTGTTGGAAAAAGAATATGATGACGTTTTTCTGGTTCATCACTAAACGTAAAACCCATTTTTACTTTTGAGTGTCCAATATCTAAACCAACAATAACTCTTTGGTGAATCTCATTGTTTTTACTGTCTTTCATAATAAATGTTTTTTTATTTAATTGAGTGAAAATATAAAATAAAAAAGCCTTATTGTAAAGGCTTTTTTTTAAAAAAATATTAAAAAAATTAAAATTTATAAGTTTTTCTCAAACTTTGTTCAACTTTTAATTCTCTTTGCATTATTTCTTTCCTTAAATTTTCAATGTGGTCTTTTAGTTCCATAGAAGCTACTTTATTCGATAAGTCGTTATTAAAGCCAAGATCGATTTTTTTATCTTTAACTAAGTTTTTAAATTTTATTATTGACATCATTTTTTCAGCTTTTTGGCTCAATTTTGCAAATTTATTTTTTATTTGTTGTTTTGTTTTTAAAACTTTTTCAATTGCTTTTTTTCTATCAAACTGATAACCAAACTTATCTTTAATAATAAAACCAAATCTAGTTTTATCATCAAAATCATCCTCATAAAAAGGAAGTAAATCTTCATAATTATCTTCACTTATAAAGGTTATCCCATCCTTTTTAAATAGTTTTGACTTATTAATTTTTCTATTTCTAACTTCTCCTTCTTCGATTTTGTTTTTACCTGCTAAGAAATAAAAGAAGTTTTTTAATACACTTTCTTCCTCTATAATTTCTGCTTGAATAGCACTTTTTTTAACTTTTTGTCTAAGCTCTCTTTCTTTTATATAAAACTTTAATTCTTCTAACACAGCACTTTGAAAATCTTCATTTCCATTTTGTAATGAATTAAATAATTTTGCCTGTAATACAACATAAGGAGATTTAGGTATTGAGGAAAAAATATCATCTATACTTGTTTTGTTGTCGCTTTTAAAAATTTTTATATCGTTTTCATAATTTGTATTATATTGTTTAATTTTTTTACTTTTAAAATCATTGATTAATTCTTCCAAAGTTCCATTACCATCTGCATATATAAGATCTGGACGTTCAAAAACATCTATTTCTTCCTTATCTTTATTTAAAATATCTCCATTTGAAGTTCTTTCAATTCCTTTCTTACTTTCTCTTTTTAAAGCCCTCTCATGTCTTTCAGATAATAAAAATGGTATGAATGTTTGTTCTATATTTACATTTAACGGTTTGATTGATTTTTTATTTTTATTAAAAAATTCCTGATCTTCTTTTGATAAAAATCTTTCTACTCTTGTTAACCAAACATAACTTTCGCTTATATTTAACGGATTATCTTCCATCTTTCTATCTGGAAATGTTAATGGAGAATAATATGTTCTGTCGTATTCCATCAAATATGAGAAAGCTTCCTTAAATATTCTTTCTTTTTCATCAATCAACCATATAGATTGGTTTAATATTGAAGGAATATCTTCTTCAATTGGTTTTAAAATTATTTTTGCTTCCCAGTAATCAAACGCCTTCTCCTCAACATCAATAAGTATTTTTAATCTTTTTTGATCTTGAGGTTTAGAATTTTCTAATTCTTTTAATAAAAATCTTTTTCTTTGATTATATTCTTCTACTACTTGCTTATGTCTATGTTTTTCATCAAATTTTAATGATTCATAAGAAGCATCATAAAAACCAATCCCTCCAAAAGTATCATTTGAAGGAGAAAAAACAATTTTATTTTTACAATATCTGTTTCTCCAAAAGTCAAACAGTTTATTTTTTTCAATTATATTCCACTTATCTGGATACCAATTAACTTTCATTAAATTCCCTCAAGACCCTTTTAACTTCTTCTATATCCCCTAATTCTTTCCAAGATAAATTAAATTCTTCCCAGTTTAAATCCATAGTCGCCAACTCACAAGCATCCATAAATTGTTGTTTATACATTGCAACTAAACTCTCACGATCAGGGAATAATGATATAAATAACTCATCAGGAGTCTTTATTTCTGAAAATAAGAAATTTAAAATATCTCTCACCCCTTTAAAATAACCCTGTTGTTTTAATTTTTCTAATAAATAGTTCATCGCTGTTACTGAGATATGTTTCTCATTAATCTCAATATCTTTTTTATTACAATGTTCTATATAGTTTTTATACTCATTAATCACCAATATCTGATCTTCCATTTTAGGAACGTTGAAATCATAATCTGGATAATACATCTCTAAAGGATAGGTTAACATTATTGTTTTTTTGAATTGTTTTATTACCGTGATTATTTTTAATTATAAAAAACATATTGATTTTAAAGTGATAAAAACTTTATTTTATATAAATAAAAAAACACATTTTTATATGTGTTTTTTGTCTTTAATTAGAATACTTTTTTTGGAATTTTATTATTTGAAATAGTTTTTTCCCTTATTTTATCCTTCATAACTCTATTCCACATTTCATTATTAAAACTTAAGATCAAATCTGCAAAAGAATTTTCTTTATAATTTTCCTTGTTAGCAGTTCTATCATTTAAATCTTTTAAATCAATCGTTCTTATTTTAGGCTTATTATTTTCATCAAAATAAGAATAACTTAAAATTTTACCATTTAAATTTAACCCCATATCTTCAAAGAATGATAATCTTTCCCTAAAAGTTTGCTCATTTACAGAACACAAAGATACAATGTTAAACATTAATTGATAATTGTTAGCATCTGAATAAGGATCGAATTTCATTGTATTATGAATAATATTCTGGAAAAAATTTTTATCTGTATTAAAAATTTTCCAAAAGAACCCATTATTAATAATATCTTCTGTAATTACCTCTTTATCATGATCTTGCAATTTCCATAAAAATTGAATATCTTTTTTATTTTCTTTTGACATTTCTGAAAAAACAGGGAAAAGTATATTTTTATAAATCTCTGCTACATTAAATTCTCTTGTAATTAACCTTCTTGTTATGTTTTTCATTGTTGTTGAAAAAGCTTCTTTCAACTGTAATTGATTTTGTGCCTGTAAATCACTAAAATCTTGAATGTTTTTAAATGTTTGTTTTTTTGTTGAAATTACTTTGTCTAAAAAACGCTTCACCTCATCTTTTATATTCTCATATTTTTGTTGAGATTGATAATCTTCTCTATTCTCTTGTGCTAGATGATGTTTTACTATTTCTTTTGAAATTTCTTTTACTATTTTTTCTTTTTTCTGCTCTTGCTCCTCTTTTATTTTGGAGGTTTTGAGTGTAGGCTTTTTTTCCTCCACCTCTTCTTTCTGTGTATAATGTTTTGAAGCAGATTGATATTTATACTTACCATTTAAATTTAATTCCTGTAAAAAATGATAAATGATAGTATATGGAGTAATCATCTCATCTTTACCAGCATTGTAAACTAAAACCTTCTCCATTCTATCTGGATAAGATAACGCTAGTAAATTAATCATTTCTTTATCACCAGAGTTTAATGTTTTTAACATTGTTTTATAAATTTGTTCATTTGTTATTGGATAGTTTAGGTTCTCATATATCCAATTTTCCATCTTCTCTTTATAATTTTTTATACTTGAAAGTGGAACTCCATTTACATACTTACCTTCTTTTATTGATTTTATTGAGGAAACTAAATCAAATAACTCTTTTTCTTCTGCAGACAAACGTTTACTCACTCCAGTAGAAAGCTCTCCGAATTTATTATTATAAAAAATATTAAAAATATCACTTTGAACTAGATCTTCTATCAATTTTAAAGCCATATACAATTAACCTTATCTTATAAAAACTTTGCTTATATTTAAATTTTAAAATTTTTTTCAATTAGATCTTGATTTTTTTAAAAAAAATATGTTAAAATTATCTCAATTAAAGCCGAATACTAAACGACTGTTTAGTATTCTTTATTTTTAGTTAAAATATGAGTGATAATAAAATACAAACAAATGAAACAAATTTAGAAAATTTTGAAACAACAGTTATTGATTTGGCACAACGTGGTGGAGATGAAGGCGACTGCTCCTCTTTAATTGAATCTTATGAAAGAGATCAGGCGTTAAAAAATCATTTACAATCTAACCGTAGAACACTTCCTCATGATTTTGATGGTTTTTGTGTTGAATGTGGAGAAGAAGTCCCAGAAGTGAGAATTAAATTAGGTTTTGATAATTGTGTTTCCTGTCAAGAATTAAAAGAATTAAGAGCTAGAAGACGTTAATTTGGTTTAACAAGTTTTTTTAATTTTTAACGTAATAAAAAACCACCTTATAAAAAGGTGGTTTTATTTTTAATGACTATGTTTTATATCTTGTAAGCATAGTGGACATTTTTTGAAAGATTTTAATACCATTTCAATCTCTCTACTTTCCTGTTGTTTTTCTTCAATCTCGTTTTTAAAAACATTTTTTTCAGAATTTTTATTAATTAATGAGAATAAATCTAAAATATTTTTCTCAACAACACTATGTTCACTGTTTATTTTTTCAACTTTCTCTTTATCAATACTATCAGGAACTTTTACTTCTAATTGTTTTAGAATTTTGTATAAATTAATTAATAATTTTACTGAAACTTTATTAAATGAAATGTTTACGGTTTCTAATTCTGGCAAAATTTGCTGTTTTTTTAGTAGTTTAAACAATTCTAAATATAATTTGTCATGAATCTTTTTCTCTTCAACCATATATATTTCTTTTAAGTTTGTTTTCTTCAAATTAAACCATCTAGATAATTTTTTAATATCAAATGTTTTTAACTCTAAATTATCATTTAATTTATTTTTTTCAATCTCTTCTAAGAAATTTTCTATTTTTTCTTTTAATAGAATTTTTTCTTCGAATTTTTCCAACAAACGAAGTTTTTCTTTGAATTTTTCGTTATTACGGTTGAATTCTTCAATTTTCTTAATTGTTTCTTCAACTTTTTCTAACTCTCCATCTTTAAAAATATCGTATTTTTCATAAATTCTTAAAGTTTTATACCAACGCTCTAAATCTTCTTCTCCCTTTTTAATAATATTTTTTGCGTAGGTTAAATCTTCTTTTGATAAATTTATCATCTGTTGAACATAATTTGATTCATCTCCAATAGATAATACTTTTGCTTTTTTAGATGGACTTTCATCCAATAAAAACACTGGCTTTTTCTGATGTCCTAATTGAATATCAAACCCTTCAATTAATCCAATACCCGTTTCTTCTTTAACCCAAGGTGGAACTTCTCTTGCACTTTCTGTTCTATGTAAAGGACGTGAAAAATCTCTTGTTGAATCAACTAATGTAAAAACTTCTTTTGGCTTACCTTTTAATTTTCTTTCCCAAAAAAGTGCAGTATCACCAAAATCAACCGTTACTTTTGTTTCGTTTTCAAAATGTTTGATATTTGTATCATCTCCCAATCCGTAAAATACTGCTCTTAAAGCATTTACTATTGTTGATTTACCTAAATCGTTTTTACCTGTCAATAAAGTAACTGTTTTACCCAATGGAATAAAGGTGGAAGTGTGAGATTGAAAATTCTCTAAATATAAACTCCTAATTCCTTCTTCCCCATCTTTCCAATCTGGAATATTATTGGTTGTCCAACTACAAGTTATTGTTCCATCCTCTTGTTTTTCAAGAAGTAATCTATCTGGAATCTCATTTAACAAAACTTCATCATGGTGTGAAATCATTAATATTTGAATTTTTAATTTTTCACTAATCTGATTAATTACTTGAACAAATTCAGGAATAATTTCTGGTTTAATCCAACAGTCAGGTTCATCTAAAACTAAGAAACGTCTTTCCTTTGATTGTATTAAAGCAATTGCTCGCAATCCAAGTGATAAAATGTTAGCAACCGCTCCACCAGAACCATTATAAACATCCTCTAAAACCCCCTGCTCATTTTTTTCTATGAATATAGACAAACCAGGTAATCCTCGTTCTGTAAAAATATCCATTATTACTTTACGCTTATCTACATCGTTACCAAAAACATCACCTAAAATTGCTGTTAAAAGATTTTGGTTAATTCCTACAAGCTTTTCCTGCTCTTTTTTCTGAAATTTTTCTAAAAAGTTTTTTAGTTCTGGTTCTATTTCAACCCTTAATTTAGCATTATTTACTTCTTCTCTTTTTTCAGTAAAAAGTTTAGTTATTGCTTTCTTTTCAGAGGTTAAACCAATTAATTCTTTCAAAAATAATTGATTATTGTTCAACTCTTTCTAACTCCTCTTTAAATTCTTTTACTTCTTTTTCTTTTTCCTCAATTTCTTTTTGATATTGAGTTAAAAGCTCTTCATTTTCTTTAATTGATTTTAAAACGTATTCAGCAAAATCAGCAATGTTGTCAATTCCAGTCTCTTCATAAATTTCTTTTTGAATTTTCTGAACTTCTTTTTCAAGTTGTTGTTTTTGTATATTTAATACAATAATTGAACTATCTAAATTTTTCTTTCTATTTGAAAGTGCCTCATACTCTCTTACCTGTCTAGCATGATCGTATTGTTCAATATCCTTTATAATCAAACTAACCTTCTCTAAATCAACAACACTCTCTAATTGTTGGTCTTCCACAACATTTTCTGTTTCTGTTTCTGTTTCTGTTTCTGTTTCTGTTTCTGTTTCTGTTTCTGTTTCTGTTTCTGTTTCTGTTTCTGTTTCAACAGAAACAACTTCTATATTTTGTTTTTCGTTTATTTCCTCTAATTTTAACTCTTCTTTTTTAGTCTTACCTGCGGCAAAACCTAATTTTAATTTATTTAATTCTTCATTTTTTTCTTCAAACACTTCTCCATCATGTGATAATAGAGTCTCTTTAAATGTTGTTGTCTCAACTTCTTCAACTTTATTTTCCTCTTGATTTACAATGTCTGAAATATCACTTCTAAAAATATCTGCAATACTTTCAACTTTATTATCTTTTACTTGTATTTCATTCTCAGTATTATTTTTATTTTTCTTTTCTAATTCGCCTTCTGAAGTGTTTGTAGAAGTCTGTTTTTTAAATCCAAAAGTTAATTTTGCTGTCATTTGTTTTATTCTTTTTATAATCTGTTTTTAAAATTATAAGGAAACTAAACTTTTGTCAAGCTTTTTTTAACAAAAACGTTTGTGGACAAGCTTTTTTTAATATTTTTAAATGAAAAATAATTAAATCTATTTGTTTTTTATAATGTGTTGATTTAATATATACATATATTATTGATTATTTATATATTAGATATGTTTTTTATAACACATAAATGTTTATCTTTTCCTATTCCTAAAAAAGATATTTTTAAACAATTTGAATTAGGTAATAATAAAGACGGGCTGTTATATTATTATCGTCCTGCTATTTTAAATTTCCTTAATAATAGTTATATTGATTTTTTAAATAGTAAAAATGAAGCTTTTTTAATAGAAGAAGAGAGAAAAAATAAACCTAAGAAAACCGCTTTTTTTCAAAAGTTATTTGGAAAAAATAAAAACAAAACAACAGAACAAATTTTTAAATTTGATTTTACAAGATCGTTAAATCGAGAATTTAAAGGTAAATATGATTTTGATATTTTAGTTTTTGAGCTATTAAGAAATGAAATATTATCATTTTTTAAGTCGCATACAGAAGAAGAAATACAATTGATATTCATACATAATTTTATTCAATCTTTAAGAGCAATTTCAAAAGAAGAAAAGTATGACTTTAGTTTTGACGACCATTTTCATAAGCCAGATAAAACTATAAAAATTCCAAAAGATGATTATGCTTATTTTTTAGCAGAACTACTAATCTCATTAATTCAAAATTCAACTTTTGAAGAAGATTATTTCGTTAATTTGATTGGACGTTGGTTAAAAATAAAAGAAGAACAATCATTTCAAATTGCCTTCGTTCAAAGAGAAGATTTAATATGTGGTTTTAATGATTTTAATCAAAATAAAGTTAATGAAATATTAATTTTAGACAAAGATTTATACTTCTTTAAAACAACCCTTTAAAATAAAAAAACCTTAATTTAAATTAATTAAGGTTTTTTTATTTTTATGAAAATCTTCGTCTTTGCATTTCTAGCTCAAGCTCTTTATTTGGATCTTCCATAGCATTTTCATCTTTTAATTGTTTTTCTACTTTTTCTTCCATTCTTTGAATAACTTTATCAGAATTTTCCCTGTATAAATTAAAACTTTCTTTATTTTCCGCACTTTCTTTTAATTCTTCTAATTTATCCAACTCCTGATCTTTTTTAACCTGATATTTTACAAAGTTCATATTATTTTCAGTTTTTAAATAGACTTCATTTTCAAGAATAACATCCATATCTTCACCTTCTAACGCTCTTTGCATAGCCTGTGGTTTTACCACTGCAATATTTGAAGACAAATCTACTCCATTAGTCAATTCTTTCATTAAGCCAATTTTTTGACGATATAATTCCCTAATAGAAGCTTCTAACTCTGGACTATTTCCTTCTTTTTCTTCTTTTTCAGTTAAACTTTTTATCTTTTCAATGACATCTTCAAAATGCTCATTAATATCTTTTGCTTTATCAATATGAGTAAGTAACTTATCTTTATAAACATTTCCGTCTTTTAATTTTTCTACATTTATTTTTAATGCAGTCAATGAATCAGCAAACGTTAAATCTCCATCTCCAAACTCTTTTAAAAACTTATCGATCTCATTATCAGAACCAATTGTTTTCTTAACTGATTGAATGAACTCATTTTTTTTAATTTCTTCATTTACATCAGTTTTAAATTGGACTTCAATCTTTTCTTTATTTTCCATAGCTTTTATAAAAATTTATATCTTTATCTCTATTTTAAGACAACTATATTTAGAAATTTAAAAAAGTCGATTATTTTAGATTCCACTTTCAACTTTGCTGTATCGCTGTAATATTAACTTTTGTTCTTAATCCACCGAGATAAATGCCTTTATAATTCATTTTAAAATCTTCAATTAGTTTTTTTGAATCTACGATTAAATCATCTACAAAAACAGGAGTTTTATCTGTTTTATTATCTTTCAGCCAATTCATTGAAGATATTAATCTAATATCTCCATCACCAACAGTGCTAATTGTTCCTATAAAATTTAATCCACTCTCTTTTCTTAAAATAGATAAATAATAACATTTCATCAGGAACTCTCCCTCACTCATTTTTACTCTTCCTTCGCCTTTAAGTTTTAAAAATAAACTCTTTAAGGAAGAAAATGCTAATTTTGAAAAAACATAGTGATAATTATTTGATTTTTTAAAATTAATAAATCTTTTTTCTATCTCTTTTTGATTTTTCGGTTTTTCTAACCAAATATTTTCAATTAAAAATAAAATGTCATTTTTCTTTATTTTTCTTTTTTTAACTTCTTTAATAATTGCAATATTGTTTTTATAAAAATCCTCCAATAATTTAACAACTTCTGTAAAATAGAAGTTATTTAATACAGAACAGGTGCTTGAAGAAGCTAAGAAGGCACTATTTTCCAACTTTTTAAGTTCTTTAAGCGTTTTTCTATAAATTAAATCAGCAGAGACGAAAGGAAAGGTTAAACATAAAAATTTATCTCTTATTTTTTTGTTTAAACTGCAATTTTGAGTTTTAAACATTAATTCATTTTGTTTGTAAAATTTACTTTTCTTATTTTTTCTAAATGAAATTAAGTTGTAAAAATCCTGATGTTCTTGATAACCACATAAAGGTCCTTGAAAATCTAAAAAAACTACAAAACCACGATCTTTTTCCACAATATTCCCTTCTTTCCTATTTTGATTTTAAAGTGTTATTTTACATTATTTTATATAAAAGTCAATAGGTTATCTTGATAAAAATAAAGCCACAATTAAGTGGCTTTTTATTATGTTTTTAAAATTTTATATTGGGATCTACACCTAATGTAATTAATACGCTTCTTAACTGCTCTGTTGGAAATGAAAATAACAACAATATATCATCTTCAAGCTTAATAACATTTTTTTGCTTGTCTTGCGTAACTTGCATTGTAAAGATTGAAGAAGCTAATTTTGCATATTCATCTGCCTTCGGAGCGGAAACGTCATCAAAATAACGCATTTGTAATCTTTTTAATCTTTTAATTACATCATTTTCTTCTTTTTTGTAAACAATTAAAGAAAAATTTGGAGAATATTCAGGAAAAATTACATACGGTTGATTTACCCCCATAGCAATTCTTAACATTCCTTCTCCTCTTTTTAACATTATTTTCATAAACCATTCTGGTAATAAAGCATATGGTTTTGCTTTATATGTATCAGAGTTTTGCCATAAAACCTCTGTATAATTCTTTATTTCTGGTTTATATAATTTTATTAAATCTTTTTCTGCCATATTAATCGTTTATTTCAATAATTGTGTATCTTGTATAATTATTAATTTAAATCTTATTTTATTTTTTTAAAAATTTGATAGTAAATAATTATCAATCCCCATTGTTGACAATGAAAATCCTATTAAATTTGAACAGTTTGTAATAATAACTAAATTTTTTTCACTTTTATTTAAAATTAAAAATTTACTTAACTCTTCAATTGCACTATAGCTTAAAAAATTACAATATTCTGCGTTTAATTTAATTATTTTTACCCCTTTTTTGATTTGCTCATCGATAAACATAGTTATATCCACCACATCTGTTTTGTTTACTAATAAAGGCAATTGATAACTATCTCTATCCTTTTTTATCTTTTTAGGAGAAAAATCAGGAGGAGTTTTTTCAAATAGCTTTAAAAATTTTAATGCTTCCGCATTATAATTTTCCTCATCATCTAAATAATTTAAAAGGGATAATAACAATAAAAAATCTTCTTCTTTATTTTCTATCTCTATCTTGCTTTGCAAAAATTTTATTAAATTAACACTACCTAATATTCTACAACCTTGTGTTTTTTGTAAAATAAACCATATTTTTTTCAAATCAATATCTTCAATTGAAGAGAATTCTGTGGTAGAAAAATCTAACGTTGAATAATAATGTTGTAAAGAAAGGAATTCTGTCAAATCAACCCCTTTTTGATATTTTAAAAAATTAATTTTAGGAACTTTTTTGCCTTCATCTTTTATCCATTCAGGAGGAGATTTAAAGAATGTTTTAAAATATAATCTACTTATATCTTGAAACTTTTTCTCTTCACCTTGTATTTTTAAAAGATCTAAATAAATTAACCATATTTTTTCTTCTTGTTCTTTTGAAGAATTTATGATTTTTTTAATTTTTTCAATACCATAATTAACATATTGATTTCGCTGTAAAGGTTGCTGCATCAATTCTATTAAAAAATCTTCTAACATATTTTGTTACTCTTTTTATTTATTTTCTTCTTTTTCAGCGTGTTCTTCTTGCTGTTCTTGTAAATTTTGTTGCTCTTCTACCTTTGGTTTTTTCTCAAATAATTTTTTATAAACATATTCACCTAAAAAACTACCTGCGAAAAACATGGTTACAACTTCTCCGTAATCAGGAAATACATAAATACCTAGGATGATTAAAACAACAACTACTCCAATAATTATTTTTTTATTATTTTCAATTAATTCTCTTGATAAAATTGAAATCAAGAACCAAACAATAAAGCCTACCCCACCTAACAAATAAAATAAATTCATATTGTTAAAAACCCTTTTCTAAATTCATATTTTTATCTATTTTATTGTAATAAAAATGTTTTTTACTGGAAAGCCCCACTATTCTTTTTCCACATAATTAAAAAAACTTTTTGTTTAATTGTTAGAATTAATATATAATCATTTTTCATTAATAAAAATTAAAATTTATGACTTTATATAACCAAAAACAAGAAAAAATAAATGAAGACTTATTAAAAAAACGTATAGTTGTTTATGATACAGAAACCACTGGAACACAAATCAGAGATGGAGATCGTGTTATTCAATTTTCAGGCGTTGAAATTATAGACGGAAAAATTTGTGGTTTTATTGATACATTAATAAAACCTTTAAATAGTATTGAAAATGGAAAAGAAATTTGGCAACCTATTCCAAAAGAAGCTCAAAAAATCCATAAAATCTCCGAGGATATGTTAAAAGATGCACCTATTTTTGAAGAAAAAATGGATGAAATTATTGATTATTTAAAAGGTTCAGCAGCTTTCGCTCACAATGAAAACTTCGATATTAATTTCTTAAATTCAGAATTTCAAAGAGTTGATCCGACAGTTAAATTTGATGATATTGTAGAATGTCATATTGATACTTTTGAATTATCCAGAGCATTTGATCCAAAACCTGCTATGCATGGTATTGATGCTATCGTTAAAAGAATGAGAAAAATAGATGAGAATTTCTTTGATGAAAAATTTACTTTAAAATCCAGAACAGGTGAAACAAGAGTCGTTGATTTAGGAATTCGTGCTAACAAAGATGATGAAAACTCTCGACATGATGCTCTTGTGGATAGTGCTATCTTAGCTAAAATTCTTTTATATCATTTAGAAAGAGATTGGGATTTAACCAAATTAAAAGATTTTGACGAAATTATTAAACCAATACATTTTAGTGAATTAAAAATTCCAGAAGGATATGAACCTATTTTAGCAGAATTATTACCGACCGACATTGAGGCGAATAATAATTATATTGAAGTATTACAGAATGAATTGGATAAAGGACATCAAAAAGAATTAAAAGAAAATCCGAACGCAAAACGTGTTGAAGTTAAAGCTAAAATTATACCTTTACAAAATAAGAAAACACAACCTTCAAACAAATTATTTCAATATAAAAGATAAATAAAAAACCAGTTTTTAACTGGTTTTTTATTTAAATACTAAATGCTTGAAATCTGAATAATTATAACCTTTTGATAACATATATCTTATAGCTTTTTCTTTATCTTTCTGCTCTTCTAAACTTTTACTCTTAAATTTTTTTGAAAATATTTCTTCTATCTTTTCTTTCTCTTCTTCTTTTGTTGGCAACAGTGTTTCAATTAAATCTTCTGACAGCCCTTTTTGCTTTAACTCATATTTAATTTTTTTATTTCCAATTTTTTTATTTCTAATAAACCAATTTCCATAGCGTTCATCAGACTGATATTTTTTCTCTTTTATATATTCAATTACCTTTTTCTGATCGTTTGGATGATATTTCTTTTCAATTAATTTATCTAAAATCTCTTTTTCAGAATACTCTCTTCTATTTAGAAGCCATAGAACATAACCTAGGCAACGTTCAAAATTTTCCGATTTCTCTTTTACTTCATATTTTTTTCTTTTATTCCACATAAATAAAAAACTACCTTTACGTTTCATTTAAAGGTAGTTTATATAGCTTTTTTAAAAATATCAAATCTTTTTATTATTTATAAAGATTTTTAATTGTTTTTAAAGGATAGTTATATACATTGTTAAAAATAATTAAATTTCCATTTTTATCTATAAGACTTGTTAAATAAACAAAATAAACAAGTGTTTTTTCTATTTTTTGCCAATGTGTTTTTTGTTTGTTTATTTCATCTTTTATATAATTATGGTTATCACTTTGTCCAAAACTTAACCAACTTGCTAAATCCAGATAATTCTGAACCCTAACACAACCAGAAGACTTAGCTCTGTTTTTATTTTTAAATAAATTTGCTTCATTGGTATCATGTAGATAAATGTTCGCATTACTATCTGTTTCAAATTTCAAAACTCCAAGAGAATTATTTAACCCTTGTGGTTGAATAAAAGTATAATCTTCATTGTAATCCATATATTCGTATGGCACTTCTTTACCTTCTTTATAAACTTTTAATCCATGTGAGCGTAAATAACCTATATTTATATCTCCATTTTTAAAAACATTTTTATTAATCATATTTGGAGTTGGAGTCCAAGTAGGATTGTATTTAAGTGATAAAATGTTTATTGAATTTAAAGGCGTTCTTTTATTTACTCCACCTACAATAACCCTACTTTCCAAACCTATACTATTATCTTGATTAAAAGCCACTAAATGATATGAAGGAATGTTAACAATAATAAATTTACCATCTACTGTGTTTAAATAGTCAATTAGATCACTCAATTGTTCAATGTTTGCTTCTATTATCTTTTGATTTTGTTTACTTATTGTTTTATCCAACAGTTTTTCTTTTAATGCGTTATATTGATACGTTAAATCGTAATTTATATCATATTCATATAAATAATTGCTTTTATTTATTTTATCAATAAAAACATTACTATCTTTAACAGTTTTCCCTACTATTTCTACTTTATTTTCTACTGCTTTAATTTCTTTTGCAACATCTGAATCAATCGTTTCGATATACTCATTATTTGTATTTGTCTCAACAAAATCTTTTAAATCTTCATTAGCAAAAGATTGTTGGTATAAAAATAATAAAACCAAACTAATTAATTTTATTTCCCTACTTCTTTTTTTCATTTATTTATATCTGTATATTCGTTTTATTATTTTAGTTTTTATTTTCTTATTTTTACACTATTTTTCAGTTAATGTAAATTGAAAATAATCTGCTTGAAAAGGGAATGTGTAAGTAATTAATGTTAATTGTCCTGTTTTACTTTTAAAATCCATTAATTTTTTATAACTTTCTTCATCAAAAATTAATTTATTTGAATTACTTAAACCTTCGTATTTAGTATATGTAAACAACCCCGTTTCTTTATTTCCAGCTAAATCTTTAAATTCATACGGAGTTTGACAAGTCCATTCATCTTTCATATAACAACCGAATGGAACAATAAAATCAGTATCCTTATTTACCGTATTGGTTTCAAAAATTTTTCCAAAACCTAGTGTTTTTTCTTCTAATGAAATTATTAAATCATAAGTTAATGATTTTGTGTAATGAAAAGCAGTATAGTTAGAATTATCAAATTGATTACTTACAGAAAGAATGTTTTTATTTAAAGAGTGAATGTTTTTACTTTCTTTATCTAAATCTTCCTGCAACGCTTTAACTTGTAATGCTAATGCTTTATATTCGTTTGTTTTGTCTGCTTTCAATTCTTTCATTAATTGAGGTAGCACAACTTTATCATTATTTTTTTTATTTAATGAATTATCAATTATATTCTCATTTGCTAACGAATTTAATGAGATTACAGATAGTAATAATGATTGCAAAATTTTATTAAAAATTTTTTGTTTGGTTTGTTTTTTACCAATCATAGTGTTTTATTTTTATGTTTTATATTAAGCTCTTTTTTCAACTTAACTATAACCCTAAAATAAATCAAGTTTTTAATACATAAAAAACAATAATATATGTATTTTTTGATTTGTTTGCTTAAAAAGTAATCAAAATAAACTTGATTTTTTCAAAACATAGACCAATAAAGGTTTTCTTATTTTTGTTTTTTTGGAAATAAAAAAGAGCACAAAATTGTGCTCTTTTTAGCAGTCATATTTCAATTAAATTGAATTTAAGAATGATTCTTTTAAACGTTTTACTTGTTGGTTAATTGAAGATTTTTTATTTTTTTTGTCTTTTAAATACGCAACAACATTATTATAAGCGGTAATTAAATCCAAATATTTTTCACTTCCAATTGTTGTTTCGCTCACAAAAACTGAATTATCATTTAATTCATCTTCCCCCCAAGAGATTAAAACGCCTACATTATGATATTTTTTATTTTGATCGCATTTATTCACGTTTTTAACTTTTAATCCATTTTTATGAATTAAAGTAAAATCTTTACTATGCCAATCTTCAACCGCCTCTAATTTTTCTAAAAGAATTTCTTCAATATCCTCATAGAAAGATTTTCTAACCTGTAATTCTTCGTTTTCTGCTTGCTCTCTTGCTAGACGTTTTTCTTCCATTTCTAACGAATCGCTTTCTAAATCTTTCACTGCTTCTTCTCGAATAGGATTTTGAGGTAAAATTTCGCCAAAAATATCGCTTGCTACTTTTGCAGCAGTTTTTAAAGCTTCTTTACCAAACAATTGTTCAACCACTTCTTCAACTGGATTTTTAACTCCAAAAACTGCATTTAAAACATCTTCTAATGAATTAATTCCTTTAACCTTTTGAGGTTCTTTAGTTCGTGGTTCTTGGAAAACATGATCGAAACATCCTGTTCTAGTTTTTAAACCTTCACATTCACCATTTAAAGCAGCGATCTCTTCTTCTGTAATTGCTCCTAAAATTTTTAATTTATTAAGAGTCTCCTGACTAACTTCTCTGTTAGCTTCATGTTCTTCATATACTGCACCACCAAATCCTCTGTTTTTATATTTTTGATTTAAAAAATCAGATAATTGTTTGTAATTCATTTTTCTTCCTTTTTTATGTTATTTAAAACTATGTTGATTATACCATAATAACAATTATTGTCAAGTAAAAATAAAGGAGAAACAACCCCTCCTTTATTTTACTCAATAGTTTTTTCCTGTGTTCTCTTTAACAAATTAAAAATTAAATCACATACTTCTTTTCTGGGTTTTTCTGTTTCTAAAAATTCAGCAAGAGATTCTTCTACAACAGTAGCATCTTCTGTTTTATTAACTTCATCCTCCTGCTGATGTAAAAGATTAGCAAAAACCTTTTCTTTTGGCTCAATTAAATCTTTTATATCTTCTTCTGTTAAAGAATTTTTTCCTGCATGTTTACCAGTTAGCCTAAAAACATCTTTACCTTCCTGCACATTTAAATAATAAGGAATTAAAGCCTTACATTTAACTCCATTAATTGAAGGCTCTTCTTTATTATCAAAAGGAGAATATACCCACACTGCAGGACGATGGTTTATTAAATCTATTTTATTTCTTGCTATATTACCCTTATTGTAGTAAACAGTGTTTTTGATAATTACACTTTCTTTAGTGCCATGTATATGTCCATTTATAACCCTGTCAACTCCTAAAATTTCTTTTAAAGGAATTGAATTAGGATAAGCTCCATTCATAGCCAAATCATGATGTGTTAACCATAAAATTTCTTCAATATTATTATCTGTCTTGTATTTTTCAATATTTTCATATTGTGTTGAGTTGAAATTTTGTTGTAAATAAATTGGTAAGTTACCTGAAACTTTATTTTTCTTTTCTTGCTCTTCTACCGCTTGCTTCTGTTCTAATGTAATACCATTGATAATCTGCTCTTCATTAATACCAAGTAGCTTCGATATGTTATCAACAATAGGCATACCATAAGGAGTAGAACCTAGCAATATTTTCTTTTTACTTCTTCCTTTCTTTATTACAATTTCAAACCCTAATCCATTATTTTCCAACAAATATATAAAACCTAATCTTTCTAACATTTTTAAAGGATTATTATTTAGCAATCTAATTTCATTTATATCATGATTACCAACTGCAGAGATGGCTTTAAACTTAAATGATTGTAAAATTAAAGCTAATTCTGTGTTCATTTCAACATCTTTATCATTGGCATTATCATACAAATCACCTAAAATTACTGCTAATAAATTATTGTTGTTGCAATAATCTCTGATTTCTCTCAATTTATTTAAAATCGTATTTGTATAGTCATCTATTCTTCTACCAGGACGTAGGGATAGTATATGAGGATCTCCTATAAAGCAAATTCCTTCAACTTCGTCAGGATATTTATCAATTGTATATTTAAAAATATTATTATCTTCTAACAATTCATAATCTTTTAATTTTATTTCCTGTTTTTTACTATCTTTTTCTTCCACAGTAGTAGAATTTGAAGTCAACTCTTCATTTACAACTTCTTTTTTCTTTCTTTTAACTTTCTTTTTTTGAGTTTTTACTTCTTCGTCATTTTTATTTTTTAATAATTCTTCTTGTTCAACCATATTTTCACTTTTACTCACTGAACTCTTGTTGTTCTTTAATTACTTTTGCTTCTAATTCAATTTGAACTTTTTCTAAATTAAAATCTTGAACTGTAAACTGAAATTTATTTTTACGCATTGAGACTATTGTATCAATATAATTAATTGGTAAAATAACCTTTTTTGTTTTTTTATTAATTTTATAAATTAATTGTTTTAATTCTTCAAAGTTCGTTTCTTTAAATAATTCTTCTGAACATAATATTATTGAAGATATGAAAAAGAATCTTATATTTTCAATATCAATATTATCAAAAGTTTCTGATAAGAAAAAATCACCATGTTTTAATATTAGTAATCCAAGATTAGCACAGTTAATTACTTTTGAAAAGTATATTTCATCGTTTTTAGCATCAATATTATTAGGTATTGTGGCTACTAGTGAATTATATTCTTCTGTTAGTTTTAAATATTTTTGATGTTCTTCTTTATTTTTTAACTCGTAATCATCCATTAAACCCTGATCTAATGGTTGGAAACCATCTGCATTTTCATAAAAATAATTTCTTAACTTAAGTTTTCTTTCCTCTGCTTCTTTTTTAATTCTATCGATTTCCTGCCTTAACTCTTCTGCTCTCTTGATTTCCGCTTTAAAAGATTGAAATAAATCATAATTTTTTGAGATTTCTTTTTTTCTTATCTTATCTTTCATTAAAAATTCAAATACACATTCCAATAAAGGAGTGAACATTATATCTGGATGTATTGAGTAAAATCTCTCATCAATATTCAAATAAGGATTTTTTATATCTGGAATACCATTATACTTTAATAGTTCTATAAATCTTTTTTGATCTATTTTATCAAATTCAATACCTCTAAAAAACTCCATCCATTGTTCAATGGATTTTGCAGAGTGTTCTAAATGTTTCTCTTTATATTTTTTCTCATTTGTTAATTTGTTAGGATTGAATAAAAACTTTTTGAATGACTTAACTTTTTCAGCCATCATTTTTTTGTAATTTATTTTTTTATTATATGAGGTAATGTTTGAAAACATTTGCTCTCTCATCTCTACATCATCCTCATATTTTTTATTAATTATTTTCTGTTCTTCTGTTGGCTTATATTTCATTTAAAAACTCATATTAATTCTATTTATCACATCTGTTATTATAATATTTTCAGACTAAATTCTCGAACAATAAAAATCATATTATCAACAACCATTTTTATCATTACAACCTTGAAAAGTCTTAATATTTAAAAAGAAATAAAATTTATTAAGGATTAAAAATGAGGGTTTTTCAAACATACGGAGAGAGTTACTTGGAATTTAATAATCGATACCAACAACTAGATTCCTTAAACAATCTCTCAAAAGAAGAATTTAATGAAGTAACTAATAATGGTAGAAGAATATTATTATCCACTGAAATTAGAGATTGTCCAAATGATTTAAAAGAAGGATTGCATATTCTTAATAAAATAAAAGAAGAAGGCAATTCAGATTTTATTTACACTCAAATACAAAAGTTTTACCAAATCTTAGATGGTGATTTTAGATCTAATATTGATTTTCAATCTTTTAAAACAGCATTTTTAAGAGTGGTTAGTAAAAATCAACCTTTTAGTGAAGAATTTTGTAATGTAGTTAAAAACTTACCAGAAGAAGATAAAAAAACGCTTTCAAGCAATCAACAATGTTCTCCAACAATTTTATTTGAATTATTTCAAGACGATTATCGTTCTTTCAATAATGGAGAGAAAACATTAACTTTTACTTCACTTTTAGATTTAATTAAAAACCCTAATCTACCAAGTCATTGTTTAGATCAAATTACTTTTAATGAAAGAATATCTGAAAATGATAGAAAAATTATTGATAAAGAGTTGGTTAAAAATTATTCCTTATCAAAAAACAATTTAAAAATTATTATAAACAGAGTTTTTAATGGATTATCTGCTAGTGAAAAAACAAACATATATAAAAATATCTCTAAACTTCCTGTTTTTGATGAGGAGATAGAAAAGCAATTAAATAATTTACCAGAAATTAAACAAATTAAATATCCTTCATTGGAAACAGTTAAAGAACAAATTAAAAACGAATTAAAAGAACAAGAAAACAAAGGTAAATTCCAATTTAAATAAATAGAGGTAAAAATGAAAAACAAATTAAAAGAAGTATATTTAGTTGGAGGAGCAGTCAGAGATATGATTCTTGGTTTAGAGCCAAAAGATAAAGATTATGTTGTAATAGGTTCAACTCCAGAAGAAATGATTAATTTAGGTTATGAGGCAATAGATGCTTCATTTCCTGTATTTCTTCATCCAGAAACTAAATATGAATACGCTTTAGCAAGAGGAGAAAAAAAGAATGGAGTTGGATATAGAGGATTTGAAATAGACTTCTCCCCTACTATTTCAATTAATCAAGATTTAGCTAGAAGAGATTTAACTATTAATGCTATTGCGTTTGAAGAAAACAGTAAAAAATTTATTGACCCTTTTAACGGAATTGAAGATTTAAAAAATAAAGTATTACGCCATACCACTGAAGCTTTTAAGGAAGATCCTTTAAGAGTTTTAAGATTAGCTCGTTTTGCTTGTCGTTACTCCGACTTCACAGTAGCAGAAGAAACCATATTATTATGTAAGGAAATGGTTAAAAATGGAGAATTAAATCATTTAACAGCAGAACGTGTTTATAAAGAGATTGCTAAGGTATTTACAGAAGATAAACCTTCAATTTTTTTCGACTTTCTTCAAAAAGTAGGAGCTTTAAAAGTTATTTTACCTGAACTAGATGCGTTGAAAGATGTTCCACAAGTAGCAGAACATCACCCTGAAATTTGTAGTTTCAAGCATACTATGTTAGTAATTGATAAAGCCAGTGATTTAATTAAAGAAGAAGAGAAAAAAGGTAATGTGTATTCAAATGAAGAAAAGACTGCTATTTTATTCTCTGCGTTAGTTCACGATCTTGGCAAAGGCATTACTCCAAAAGAGTTGTTACCTAGACATTTACAACATGAGGAAAAAGGAATTCCTTTAATTAACGAGGTATGTGAACGATTAAAGGTAACTAACTTAACTAAAAAGGTTTCTCTTTTAGTAGGAGAAAACCACTTAAAAGTTCATAGAGCATTAGAAAACAATCATAAAACATTATTAAAATATTACATGCTTTATGACTATCATAGAAATCCTAAATTATTAGATTTAATCACACTTTCTTGTAAAGCAGACAGTCAAGGACGATTAGGTTTTGAAGATAGACCTTACCCTCAAAGAGACTTCTTAATGAATTGCTTTTCTTATGTTAAAGAGCAAAAGTTAACAGAAGTAATTGAACGGTTTAAAGATAACACCAAGGTTTTAGTTGAGCAAATATATAAACACAAACTTTATTCTATGAAAGAGATTAAGGATAAAGAACTTGTAAAAATAAAACTTCAAGAGGAAGTCTTAGGTAAAATGATGCGTTTTAATAATCCACAACTTCCTTAACATTAAAAATAAAAACGATAAGAGAAAAAATCTTATCGTCTTTGTATATTTTATTGAAAGTTAAAGGTTTTTTATTTAATTATTTTTTGGAAACAATCTTTTAACTTTTCCTGTATTCCCTACTTTTTTCATGTAGTCTTCCAATTTTTCTTCTTTAACTTTACCAACTCTTTTTATATAATCTTTCAATTTTTCAGACTCCTTACCTTTTCCAATTCTTTCAAGAAATTCTACTATGGTTTCTTTTGCAAGAACGTTTGAATCTTGTGTTTTTATATATTGAATTTGAGAAAATAATTCTTCTCCAATAAATTCTTTTACTCCAATATTTTCATTCACCAACGAAATTAAATCCAATTTATTTTTAGAATATTTTTCTTTTAAATTTTCTTTCGCTTCTTTTATAAACTTGTAATCTTCTTTACTTAGCTTATCTTTAAAGGATTCTATTGAAAAGATTTTTTCGTATGATTTTTCTACATTCTTTTTAAATAATAAAAAAGACATTTTTTTAATTTGTTGAGTATAAGGAATATCTGGCTTAAAAGAATTCACTATCTCTACTGTTTTTTCTTCCAACATAGATTGAACAGTTTTATTACTTTTAAAAACTTCAACATCTTCTGCCTCAACCTCTTCTTTCGTTAAATCACCCTTTTTTACTAAAAACTCTAAAAATTCATTTAGTGTTCCACGTTTTCTGTCTCTTATTTTGCTTTTAGAACGTTTTAGAATATTTAAAAAAGCGTATGGTTTCATATTTTCACATTTATATATGAAATTAAAAATATCTTCTTTATTTTTAAAATAATCATTGAAATTATTTTCATTCAGTCCTTTTAAACCTAAAAAATCAAGAGCTTTAAAATAATCTTTTGTGATAATTAAATCACCTTCTTTACCTAATTCTTTTCTGAAAACATGATCTTTTGGAAACTTATATGTTAAACCTCTTTGTCCGAAATCTAAACCTAAACCATAAGCGATTCTTCCTATCATATTACCTAAATCGTTATAACAATAATATCTAAAAGTGCAGTCGAAATCTTCATGCTCTGCTCTTAAAATATCTAACTGAAACCAATCTGTTTTAATATTATCACTTTTAATTCTCACAGGGATATGATTTATATATTCGCTGATCTCTCTTCCTTCTATTGAAGCCAAATAATCTTGATGAATTTCTATATCTTTATCTTCTTTTATTTTTTCTAACAATTTGTTCAAACTCATTGTTGTTAATAAATCCACATCTCCATGACTATCTTTATCTTTATAAGAAAAAGGCACTGCAAACCTCTCCCCTTCTTCTTTGTATGAATTAAAATGGTTTACAATTTTTTCATAAATTTCTTGTGCCATTCTTTTAGTTTGATATTTTTCTGTAGCTTTTCCACCCATATAAAATTCCATTTATAATTATTTTATTATGTTTTCATTATAAGAATACCTTTCATAAAAAAAAGTCCTATTGCTAGGACCTTTTTTTATTTTCTTATAAAGAAGAAGAAAATACATCTTCCTCTGTTTCTTCAACATCATTAGAAGAAGTGGAAGGTTTTTTATTTTGTTGTTTTCTATAAGTATCTTCTCCTAATGAGGCAGATAAATATGGATTACCATTTTTATCCGTTTTCCCTCCCCAGATTGATATTTTAAAAAACTCTCCATCAACCTCAAAAGAACCGTTCCAATCTGGTTGGTTATCTGCTTTTTTATTAATGTTTTTGAAAATATTAAATTTAACATTTTCAAGATTTACTTTTTTACTCATTTTATAATCTCTTTTTTTAGATAATTTTAAAAATATCAGTTTATTTATTATAAGTCAACATCTTTTTTGAATTAAACACCTGCATTAGAAGTTACAACAGCAGCGTTATTATTTTCAGCAACAATTTCCGCTTTAATTTCCATTTCATTATCTTCTGTAGATTTTATTAATCCTTTATTTACCGCCATTTTATGTTCAACTTCCGCATATTTTTCTTCTACAATTTCTTTCATTGTTTTATTTGAATTTGTAGGTTTAGAAGTAGCATTGTTGGCTAAAGCATCAATATCAAAATCATTCGAATGAGTTTTATTTTTTAAATTTGAATATGTTTTATTATCTTCCACCAATTCTGCAGCCTGAACAGTTTGTGCAGCCGATTTTTTACTTTCCAACATGCTTTTAGCATCATAACTTCCCATAGCTTTTAAAGTATCAGAAGACACCTGTTTTAATTCTACTGAATTTTTATCCTGCTCTTCGTTTATTTTTCTCTGTGCCTGTTGAAGTTCCTCTGGTTGTTCCTTAAATTCTTTATATTTTTTAATAAACAAATCCACCTGATCTTCATCTATTTTTAAAACATCAACCATTGAACGTCTAAATTCTTTTTCACCTAATTTTTCAAAAGTTAATTCAACAGAAGGGTTTGTTAAAATATTATCTCCAATACTATCAGCATCTCTACCTTTTTCATCTTTTTTCCAGAAATCATTAAATTTTTTAAACTGTTCTTTTAAGTCTGAATATATTGGATTTTCTTCCTTCGACATATAATAAGTTTTTACTCCAATGCTTTCTTGTAAATTTTGGATTTTCATCTTATCTTCTGCAGTTAAATCTGTTTTAGTTTTTAGTTGATTTAATTCATCAATTTCTGCAAAATACTCTTTTGTAGAAGCCAACAATCTATCGTTATAATCATAACGATTTTTAATGTGCTCTGGATCAAAAACCGCTCTTACATCCGACATCATTTTATGACAAGTAACCACTCTAATCGCAGTAACTCTATCAAATTCACTTGCATTTGGACTGTTTGCGATAGACTCAAACTTATCCATAATTGTTTTACGAGTCTCATAAGGTATTTTTATATATTCTTCAACATTAATTGCGAACTTATCTTGACTATCGATTTGAAATAAATTGTTTAAATTAACATCTGTGTTTTTTAACTCTTCACTATTTTTTACCACTTCCAAAATCATTTTAGCATCGGCAGCATTTTGAACCGCTTGTTCTTTTTGTTCAAAATTTTTCGCTCCGTGATAAATTTTTTCCTGATTAGGGATGTATTTTTGCTCAATATTTTTTTCAATCTCTTGTTTTTGTTGTTCATCAAGAGAATAAAAATCTAATTTAGTAAAGTTTTTAAGATATTCATTACTTTGCTTTAAAGCTTCTTCATAATTACCTTGTGCAATAGCATTCTCAATAGCTACGATGTTTAACATAGTTTGTTGTTGGAATATAGCATAGGAAACCCTATTGCTACCAAGCACATCATTCCCTTCTTTTTTGTCCTTTTCTTTACGATCTTCTTTCTCTTTTTCTTTTGCTCCATCATGAAAAAACGCCCCTTGACGTTCTCTCATTCTTTCTTTATGAGTCGTATCTTTAATAAGTTCTTTGTAAACTTTATTTTCATTTAATTTAGCTTGAATTTGGACAGCCATTAGTTGATTATCTAAATTTCCACCTGCTAATGCAGAAACCATTTGCTCAACTCTCTGCAAATCTTCTACATTAGTTAAATTTTCAACGTCTAATTTTGATAAAAAATTTGCTTGATTATTTAATTTATTTTGTTCCATTTTTATTTTTATAAATTTAGGCTCTAACCTTATTATAATAATAAAGATAAGTTCTTTAACAAAAAATAAAAAGACCAGTTAAAAAACTGGTCTTACTTGTTGTAATAATTTTGATTAAATCATTTTACTTCTTAAAAAATCCACTTGTTTTAAATGTAGATCTACATTTTTACGAATGTTTTTAAAGATTTCTCTTTTTTTCTCAATAGCTTCTGGATAATTTAAGATGTTTGGGTTTTTTCCAATAAAAAGTTTTTCAAATTTATCGCTTTGGACTTTGTAAAGCAATTCTTCTGTTTTTACATACTCATTTAAAATCTCTTTATTGTAAGCACCTTGAATGATTTTAATCCAAACTTTATCTAAATTGACAATTGCTTGATCCATGTTTTTATCAGTATCAAACATCTCTGCGTAAGTGACTTTCTCTTTCTTTTCAAAATAAGAATAGTCATCTTTGATAGTTTTTTGTAATGCTTTTAAATCTTTTAAAGCTGCATCACATTTACCTGCACAATTTAAATATGGAGTTGTTACTTCATAGTCTTGTCCACTAATTTTAAAAACCGCAATTTTTTCAGCATAAGCGTTTTTGCTAAACATTAAAAGACCGATAAGTAAAGCGATTTTCCATAAAAATTTTTTCATAATAAACTTCCTTAAAATTAATTTTTTTTATTGTTATTGTATTTATTTTTGTGATATTATAAAAGAAAAAGTGTTGAGTGTTTGCAATTAACAACAGTTTTTGCTTTTTAATTCCGTATTATACAGACTTTTTTTAAAGAGTCAACAATTATTTTTAATAATTATAAAAAAAGATCGAAATATTTTTTACTTCGATCTTTTTTATTAAATTTAATTATCTTTTAATTTGACAATAATTTAAGTTAAATGTTTTTAGTTTACTATCTTTTTGTTTTACCGTTAACAACACTTCATTAAACTCATTGAAGTTTATTGAAATTATCTCCGATTTAACTCCATTAATTCTAACCTTCTCTCCACTTTTAAAGTCAGAAACAATTTCTTTTATTTCTTCCTTTTTATTTTCTGTTGCTGGTATAAATTGATAAAAATCCTCTACATTAAATTTTTTATTAAAAGAAATATCTTCTTCATTATTTTCTGCATTTTGATTTTTTAACTCATTAAACGATATACTACTATCCTTATCAACAAAATTTAAATATTTAGCAGGTAAATCAGTTAAAAAACAACTTGGTGGATATGAAACAAAATCATAACCATTAAACCTGTTTTGAGCATATGTTAGATACAGAATTTCTTTTGCTCTTGTAAGTCCTACATAAAATAACCTTCTCTCTTCTTCTACATCTTCTGATTGTAATGAAGGCAACACCCCATCTTCAACTCCAATAAGGAAAACACATTTAAACTCCAAACCTTTTGAAGCATGAATAGTCATAAGATTTACAGAGTTGTTTTCCTTTATCATATTATGGTTTAATTTAAACATGTAGTTTGAAAAACTATTACCGCCACTTTCCTCATACTTAGTGATTTGTTTAAGAAAAATTTCAACATTATCTTTTCTCTTTTCTTCCAACCAACGGAAAAAACCAATATTTGTTAAAAAAACTTCAAAAGCTTCTCTCATGTTAGAGTATTTAAACTCTTCCATTCCCAACTTTAAATAATTAAACAGCTTTTTAAATTCAGGGTATTTATATGACTTTCTATCTAATATTAACTGTGAAAAAGGTATTTTTTCTTGCTCTGCCTCTATAATCCAATTTTCTAAAGTTTTTTTATTTAATTTCAACCCATCATAGAGTTTTACAACTACTGTTGAAAAAGCTTCTCCATCATTAATGTTGCATAGTAAATTAGCACAAGCTATAAGTGTTTTTATTTCCATTTTTTCAAAGAAACCAATTCCCCCTGAAACTTTAAATGGTATTTTTCTTAACATTAACTCTTGTTCTATTTTAGTTGATTGAGCATTTCCTCGATAAATAACTGCTATATCTTTAAATTTTAATCCACGGTTATATTTTAAAAGGTTTTCAATTTGTTCAACAACAAAAGATGCTTCTTCGTTTTCATTAAAACATTTTTTTACATTAATCAAACTTCCTTCTTTATTAGAGGTCCATAACTCTTTTTCAATTCTTTCTTTTGAAGTTTTTATAAAATCATTAGATAAATTTACTATGTTTTTTGTTGAACGGTAATTTTGTTCTAATTTAACTAGATTTTCAGCCTTACAAATATCTTTAAAATCAAAAATATTTTTAACTACCGCACCTCTAAAACCGTATATAGATTGGCTATCATCTCCTACTGCAAAGATACTTCCTTTTTCACCTATTAGTAATTTTAAAAGACTATATTGTATTGGATTGGTGTCTTGAAATTCATCAACTAAGTATGTTTTATATCTATTCCTTAAAACTGTTAAATATTCAACATCTGATTCCAAACGTTCTTTTAGTTTTATTAATAATTCTCCAAAATCTAAAACACAGTTTTCAATGCAATATTTTTCATATTTCCCATACATTTCTAAATTACGTTTAATACCAATTCCTTTATATGGTATATTGTTTGAACGCAACCCTTTTTCTTTGTTGTATGTTATAAAAGAAGCAATAGTTTCTACTACTCCATTTTTTATTTCTATATTATTTTCAATACAAAGTCGTTTGATTATTGTGAAAAACTCTTTCTCGTCAATAACCCTAACTTTTTTTAAATTAAAACCTTCTAAATCTTCTTTTATTAGTTTTAATGCAAAACTATGGAATGTGCCTAAAAAAACTCCTTCAACTCCTTCTTTCTCTAATCGTTCTTTCATTTCGGTAGCAGCTTTATTTGTAAACGTTAAACCGATAATTTCACTAGTTTTATAATGTTTGGTTAATTCAACTATTCTAGCAATTAAAGTTTTTGTTTTACCTGTTCCTGCTCCTGCTATTATTAGAGCATGTTCGTTATGAGGAAGCAGAACAGCTTGTTTTTGAGCTTTATTTAATGACATATTATTTTACTTTTAATTTTAACAATTTATATTAACATTCATATTTTATAAGAGCAAATTAAATCTGAAGCTCACTTTCCACACTTAATAGTTTTAAAAAATTTAATTCCTCTTCTGATAGGAAATTAGGTTTTTCCTTTATAATTTTTTCTTTTAAATCTGATAAAAATTTTAGAGCTAAATGTCTATGACAAAAACTATCTTTTGAACAAAAACAAGATAATGCAATATCTCCTTTAAATTCTTTTAACCAGTTAATTAAATCTAAAACCTTTTCTTTTGTTGAAAACCTATTTTTTAGTAAAAGATTATATTTTTCCACATATTCCTGTTCTGTTATAGTTAGTTTTTTAAAATCTTCCACCATTTTCCAATCTGGACTTAATGAAGTTTTTTCTTTGGCTACAATTGAAACTATTTTAATACTGGAAGGTAGTTTTCTCCATCTAGACATTTGAACGGTGTATATTTTCATTTATTACTCCAAATTAAGAATTTTTCTACATCCTGTGAGGAAAATGAATAATATCCGCCAGATTTATACTTTCTTAAAAGCTTTATATATCTAAAAAAACTATTCGATCTTAAATTTTTTATAATCTGTTTTTTCACATTTTCATTTTCACATAAAATGTATAATCCCGAAAAAATTCCTAAATTATTAGCTTCTGTAATTTTTAAATCACCATTTTTCGTCAATGTGTTTAATGATATTTTATTTTTACAAACATCATTTATTGCTTGACTTCTGCCATACTCATACCATTTTGTGTTTTGTTGAAGTGAACGCTTTAATAAAGAATTTTTATTTTGTTCTAAATACCCTCTTAATTTTTCCTCCAACTCTTTATATTCAATTCTCTCCACGGTAGTATTGTTTTTTATTTTGTATGGAAATATAGCTTTATAATTATCTCCTGTTGATGATTTTATTGCATCAATAATATATTTAGATTCAAAGTTGAAATGTTTTTGGAAAAAAATATTGTCAGCTAATGTTGCAAAACCATTTTTTACCAATTTCCCTGAAACATTTGTTAACAATATATTTGTTAAAAATTCTATATCATCAGCAGCAACCAAATAATATTTTCCCTGTATATTTTTAAAATAGTGATTATCTAATTTTCTAAATTTATTTTCTTTATATTCATAACAATGGATTTTCTCATTATCTTTATCTTTTTTTAAATGTGTTATTGCAACATAAGTTGCAGCATTAAAAATTTGCTGATGTTCAAAATCGATTACCCCTTCTACTAAGTTATTTTTGTAAAAATATTCCCTCATTTTTTCAGCAGACTTTGAAGAAAACCAAGAGGAAGGAGTTAAATAAATCATTTCGCCTTTTGAGGTTAACGATTCTAATGACTTTTCAAAAAAACTTAAATACAAATCTCCATTTGATTGATTTGAAAAAGAATATTTTTGTATTTCTTTTTGATCTATTAGATTTCTTTTTCTAACATAAGGTGGATTTCCAATAATTAAATCTACTTTTATATTTATTTTTAAAGCATTATCATTTTTAATATTGTCCCAATTAACTTTGTTTTTATCCAACCCTTCTTCAATTACTATTTGGTTTAATCTACTAATTAATTTTTGATATGTTTTCTCTTCCAATTCTATTCCGAATACATTTTTGTTTAATATATTCTCAATATTAGGCAGGTTTTTATTTTTGGCTTCCTTTATTATTCTTTTAACTATTTCTGTTAAAAAAGCCCCATCACCTGCTGAATTATCACATATTTTTTTAAATAAAATACTTTCACCGTAATAACCTATATGATCTAACATTAATTCAACTATATTTTGAGGAGTAAAAAACTGCCCTAACTCTTTTTTATTCATTTAAAAATGTTACTACTTTTACCAATTAACATATAATACCATAAAAATATATTCACTTCAATGGAATTAAAAAATAAAAAAAACACCATAAAGGTGTTTTTATACGTTTTCTATTAAATCGTTTTTTATTTCTTCTTCTGTTATTTGTGTAAATCCCCATTCTTTATAAATATCAAACGGTTTATTTAAATCAACTTCCATTTCTTCAACTTTTATTCCTATCATTTTATCCTTTCCTATAACCTGTATAGGTTTTAGATCGTATATTACGTTAGGATTGTCATCACAAATAATCTTATTTTCAACAAACGCATCTAAGAAGTATTTAAAACTAGGAGGTAAAGAATCATTATCTATAAAACGACTTGATTGCCTGTAATATGTAACTCTTAACGGTTTTTTTCCATCAAAAATAGGAAAATTATTATCTTTTATAATACTTTTCATTAAAGTATGAATGAATTTTTTATAGTTAAATAACTCCCAATCCTCTCTTTGAAGGATAGCTAACATTTCATTAAGCGTTAAAATTCTGCTTTCATGAATTATTAACGCAAAAGATTTCTTATCTGAATTTTCTATTTTCAATTCATATCTAGCATTTTTAAGGTTGGATTTTATTACCTCGTAATTTCTAGATTGTTTTTTAACTGTTTTTTTTACCGAACTTCCTTCCTTAGAAAGCTTTATTGCTTTTTTACCTACTGTTTTGGTTGAGTTTTTTTTCTTATTTGCATTTATTAATTTTTTAATAAAACTATCACTCATAAACTAAGCAGGAAAAGGAGGTTGGTTTGCTTGAAAGTCTTCAAATGTTTGTGGCTTCAACCCCAACCACTGTAAATAAACCCCTTCAAGCTCATAATCAGAGCCAATATCTTCCACTTCTCTTTCTTCATTAATTATTTGTAACTCTTTATTTGCTACATCTAATTCTTTTTTATTTATCACTTCTTTTTTCGATTTAGAATTAAATTTTAATCTATTTCCCATAACTTTACCTACGGTTTTTTAAGTTAATTAAAAACTATCACTCTTTTAAAAACTTGTCAACTATTTTTTTTGAAAATAAAAAAAGTGTAATAATTATTACTTTTTATTACACTTTTTATTTTAAATTAATCACTTAATAAGTCATATTTTTTAATTCTTTTAAATTTTCGCTCTTTAGTTGAGTAATAATTTGCCTTTCCATTATGATATGTGATTATTTGTAACTTTTCATTTCTTGCATATCCTGTTAATGTTTTAAAGTCAAAACTTCTTTTAATGGGTATTACTTTTAATGCTTTTACTGATAAAAATATTTCCTTATCCATATTATTTTTTTCCTATTATTTCCTGCTCTTTCATTTTTAAAAACATATTTTCATATTTTGTTTTTTCAAAATTTGAGAAATAAGTGTTTTTATCTTTTATATTAAATTCTTTTACCCATTGATCTATATATGGCTGAAAACGTGTTTTTGTTGGTAGAACTCGAATATTTTTACGAATATTATCAATAACTTCTTTTTCATTTTCCATCTCTATCATTGTTTCTGCGAAAACACCTGGATCTGAACCTCCTAAATTTCTTCCTAAATAACTATCAACGAATTGTTTTAGTTTTTCAAACTCCAAGTAAACCTGTTCTGCCATCTCTTTTAGTGTTGGATTTTCCATCGCTAAAAACAAATTCAAACATATAATGTTTAATTTCTCTTGAGAAATTTCAGGACACCAAATCATATGCCCACCTTTCAAACTACTAATCGTAGGTAAATGATATATTTGATGACATAAAGGACATACTGTTGCTAAATTATCGACTGTATAATCATTATGATCGTGATTTATATGATGTAATTCTTGAAAATATCTTGAACGCCAACCACAACATTGACAACTATAATTATCTCTTTTTAAAACAACTTTTCTTATCTCTTTAATTTTTGGATTTTCATCTGCTTCTGTTCCATGAAGAACATCAACTGTCCATAAATCTCTTTTCGAAGTTAATTCTAATTTTAATCTTCCCATTATTTACCCTCTCTCATAGTTTTTGCAATAGTTTCTAAACTCCATTTTAATTCAGCATCCTTCTCATCTTGTGAAGTGAAATTCATCGCCTTTAATATATTCAACTGTTCTTTTTTATTGTTAGATAATAAGATATTATCTACAAGTAAATATGCACTGTTATCATTATTTGATTTTATGAATTTATTTTTTAATTTATAATCCACAACATTATAAGGATATATATTCATATTTAACTCATTGTTATTATTTTTAGTTAAAAGAATATCATTATCTTCTATATCCTGTGAAGATAAAAAATACGGAACAATAAAATTATTGTTTAATAAAAGTTTTACTAATTCTTTTTGGTTTTCAAACTTCTTAACCTCAATTAAAACACTTCCATTACCAAACTCTTTAACTTCAACCATTGTTTGAAGTTCTTTTATTCTTTCAAACAATAATTCTCTCTCTTTAACTCTATACCAGATCATATTTTCTGTATAAAGATTTTCTTTTCCTTTTATAAAACCTTTCGAGATAAAAGCTTGAATGAAAATTGTTTTTATTATTTGTTGAGTTAAAGAAACATTCTTTAAGTCATTTGTTATTAAATCCTGATATTGTTGATTAAAAAGTGTTTTTAATACTTTTAATTGATTATTTTGATAGATTTTTAATATATCAAAATCTGCTTTATCTTTAAGAAACAGATATTCTTTTTCTGTTAACCATATTTCATCAATAACAGATCCGTTTAATAAAAAACCTCTATCTCCCAACCATAAAGCAACATCATTAACTTTTTGATTTAATGTTGAAAACATTGTTTTTAATTTAAGATTATCAATTTTTATTAAAAAACATCTTGTATCATCAATGTTTTTATCTAAATAATTACCATAACTACCAACATCCCTTTCATTTACTTCTCTCCATTCTCCAATAGGAATTGCTTCATTTAACAACTCATCAGCTAAAAAATTAGAGTCTAAATAAAATGAAAATCTATTACCATTTTTTGTTTTAAAATCAGGTGAGGTTATTTTTTCTAAATAAGCTTCTTTAAATACTCCCCTCATAACATCGGTGGTATTTGGTTGAAATGTTTTCAACATAAAATTTTGATAGACCAACATAATTAAATCTATATCTAAATCAAATTCTTTATTCTGTTGAATAAAAATCTTTTCCAATTGAAACATTACCATTTGAAATAATTGTGCAACATTTTTAGTAATATTTTTCTTATCCATTGATTTAAATATATTACTAAACAATATATCAAATGAAATGCCTAAATAATTTTTATCTTTAATATTATCATTACCTGTTCGCCAAACTTGTTCTTTAGTTAAATTGCTATACCAAATAATTCCTTTTGGTAAATCTTTTATTTTGCTAAAAGGAAACACCTGTTCTTTATCTCCTCCTAAACAAGCTAAACCAGACATTTTATTTTTATGTATATTATTTTTTTCCTCTATATCCTTTTCAAAATAAAGGAAACCGTATTTTTCAAAATTAATCATTAATTCTTGTAAAAATTTTTTTATCCATGTTTATATTTTAGATTTTTTCCATTTTAAAAAACAATTCAACTTAATATAAATTATCTAGATTGACTTTAAAATCTTATAATTTAACTATAATTTCATTTAAAAACCCAAAAATCATGTTGCAGAAAAAAAACGTTAAAAAAAATAACAACAAAAAAGGAGATTTTTTAAACAATATAAAAACGCTTTTTAGATTTAATTACAAAGTGCAAAAAAGAAAGTATAAAAAACGTTATAAAAACACTGCTTTACCTAATGGAACTTTTTTGAGTAAAGGAAAATATATTATCTATCAAAGAATTTCTACTGGTGGTTATGGTTATGTATATTTAGCCAAAGATCAAGAAGATAATTTTTGTGCCATAAAAGAATTTTTACCAAATACATTTAAATGTCGTGAAAACAATGATTTAAAAATCTCTTTTGAAAATGAAAAAGAAGAAAAGAAATTTAAACATAATTTAATGAACTTTTATTTAGAAGCAGAAAATGCCTCTCATTTACAACACCCAAATATCATAAAAATACTTGATGTATTTAAAGAAAACGGAACTGCTTATATTGTAATGCCACTTGAAAAAGGTATGAGTCTTTTTCATTACGTTAAGTTTTTTGAAAAAGAGACAGGACAGAAACTACCAGATCATGAATTAAAAAATATTTTTATTCAAACTTGTCATGGATTGTCTTTTCTGCATGATAACGGGTATTTACACTTGGATATAAAACCAGGTAATATTTGGATACGTCCAAATGGACAAATTACTATTTTAGATTTAGGTTCTAGTCGTCATACAGAAGAAATTAATAAACAAGGAACTCCTGCTTCCACAATTGGATATGCAGCACCAGAATTTTATCAAATTTTTAAAGATGAAGATGGAGAGGAAGATTTTATTTCACACCAAACAGCTAAAAAATCAACTGATTTAGTTTTATTTAAAGAAGAGGACAAAACAGAAAATAATAAAAAACTAAAAACACGATCAGAAGCTTTTTCAAAAAGAACTGATATATATTCATTAGGAGCGGTTTTAAGATTTTGTCTTGAAACAGATATACCACCTCACGCAATATATAGGACGGTAAATAAAGATAGCTATTACTTAGACAGAATTTCTCAATTTAATCCACATTTTTTAAAAATAGTTGAAAAGTCTATGCAAATAAATCCAGGGAATAGATACTCAAATGTTGAGGAAATCCTTTTTGAATTGGAAAAAATTAAATGTCCTCTTGATTTCTGTGAAGAACAAAGTTATACAAAGAAAATATTGAATAAAAATGAAAAGATTTATTAATTTTTTATTTTTAAATGGAAAACCGTTTTATTTATGTAAAATGAAATTATAGATATTCAATATTACATTTAGGAAATAAAATATGTCATTAGCAAATTTTTTAGTAAATGAATTTAATAAATCAAAATCTTTAGGAGATAATCCTGTTACTCGTGAAACTAAATTATTAATGAAAAAAGCCAATCAAAAATCAGAAGATGAAGTTTCAGAAAACTTAAAACATACTGTTGATATATTGAATTTTATTAACAAAACAGAACAAGAAATCAAACATCTTGACTTTTTAGAAGCTTTAAAGAAAACAAGAGAAGTTGAACGTTTTATGCAAGCTGAAAAAGAGCATACAACAAAAGCACAAGAAAAGAAATTGATGAATATTAGAAACGAACTTGCTAAAGTTCGAGTTAAACATTAAAAATAAAAAACAGGATATTATTAGTTATCCTGTTTTTTATTTATTGTTTATTTTTATTAAAAAATATTATCGTTCGCAAAGCTTTCATCAAAAGGCTCTGAAAAAGCTTCTTCTTTTTCTTCCACTGCTTCTTTTGAAACAACTCCATTCATACGATCTTTATCTTCTTCGGTGTATAGAGAACTATCTAATCTTGGATAATCCGCTACAACTAAACCATCAATAACTTTACCTGCTAATGAAGTTTTAATACGTTCTTGAACATGACGTTTTGCTCCATATAAGCTAACATGAGAAACATCATTACGTTCACCAATAATCTTACCTGATTTGTTTTTAACGTCTGTTGAAAACTCAACAATACCAAATACAGAAGATTGACCGCCAGAAATATAGCTAGATGGTGGATCTTCAGGCTCTAATTTTGTCAATTTTTTAGCCATAGGAGCTAATTGAATATTATAACCTTCTTCATTAATCTGATGAACATGATTATCCATATCTTTTGTATTTGCAGGTCTTGCAGAATCATGGAAAGTTAATTCTACAAAAACGTCTTTTGGTAATACAATTTCCTCACCATTTTCTTCATTTAAATTCCACTCACTTTTTGGTAGTTGAGTATAGCTACTGTAAGCATGGAAGCCATATTCAGATAAAATCATCTCAAACAAATACTCTACCCATTCAGGATTGGTTTTTTTCGCTAATTCTTCTTTTTCCGCATCTCCAACTGCTTCCTCTGGAGTGATTTTATTTCTCATAAATAACGAGCGATTATAAAGTGGAGACAATCCTTTGATAAGTGGTTGGTAGTATTCTTGTTTTTCACCATCAATCATTCTCTCTTTCTTCTCTAATCCTAAAACACGAAGTTGCATACCACGATCAATAGGATAAAGATAACTTGCATCTGGATCTTTTTCTCTTAATTGAGCAACATTATCATATTCCATTTGAAGATCAATCCAACGATTTTTCTCGTCCATTAATCTTTTCATTTCTTCTTCGTCATCGTTATAACCAATTGCTCCAGTTTCTACATCCCAGAACTGGTAGTTTCTGATATTTCTATCAACTTCCGCATTGTAAGCAGTTGCTGTAATTAAATGTGGTTGGAATTTATTTAATGCAACTTTTTCCGCAGGTTTTGCAACCATCCAACCCACTGAAATATTTTTAACGGTTTCACCATCAATGATTTCGTTTTTACCATTAACCGCAACACCAGTTAATAGAAAATAACAATCTTCTTGTTCTGTTTTAATGGTTTTTTTAACTTTATTTTTAAAGTCTTCATCAATCAACCATTGTGAATATTCACTTTTTTCTGATTTTACTTTTCCTTTTGCTTTCATTTCTTGAACAGTTGCAGGATTAACCGATACTTTTACTTTATCTTTTTTAAAAATATCATAGGCATAAAAATACCCAGAATCCTGTTCAGGATAAACATCGTCAACACTCTCGATTTTTACCAATCGCTGAGTTTTTACGTTTCTGAAGTTTGAAGAACTGTTGTTTGATTTTGTTTTAAAGTTTTGTTTTTTAATAAAAATATTTTTATACATAAAATTTTCTCTTCTATAATAGTTAATTTACTCAAAATAACTGAATTATTTTTAACACAACTAAATTAATTAAAATAGTCATATTACAAATAAAAACAGTTACTTTATTTTACAACAATTCTTTTTTCTTCATTGATATAAAACCTGTTTTTTAACCTTTAAATCGCCATTATTAAAACTACTTCAAAAAGTTTTTAAAGAGATTTTGGTTAAATCGCAACCTTTTTATCTCAAAAGAAAAAAGTCTGTTAATAAATATTATATTAACAGACTTTCTAAAAAAAGCAACATTTTTTTATGTTTTTAATCACATTGATTTGGTTTAGGTAGTTTCATAATTTTACTTTTTAAAGTGGCAGACATTTCAGGAAAAGGTTTAATAAAACTTATTTTTTCTAATTCTGCAATTGAAATTACACTATAACTATCTTTATCATTATTATTTAATGTTATATATGCACTAGCCAATCCAATTTTAGGCACATAAATTGCTTTTGCCATATATTTAGGAATAGCAATATTTTTTTTATTTAACATTTCTATTTTTCCACTTGCTACATCTAAAACTGGAATTGTAACAACATAAACCTCTGTATTATATTTTATTGCCAAACAACGAGTTGATTTTTCGATGTTTGCCCAAATATTTCGGTTGTTATATGACGACTGAGGAACGATATTAGACAAGTAAAATGATTCATATCTATCTTCCAACATCATATCTCTTGAAGGAGCTAAGTGTCCTCGATCATATCTAATCACTTCATTACCATTAATACTTTTAGCTCCAATATAATCCTCTGTTTTTACAACGTTTTGTTCTCCAAATTTTTCAATTAAATTAGGATCAGGATAAAAAGTTTGCTCTCTTTCTCCGTTTTTAGCTTTTTGTTCTCTTTGAGGAGTTAATTTTTCCGTTGCAAATAAAGGAATTTTATAGTCAGGAGAATATAACACTCCAAAACCATGATAACATAATTTAACTAAATTATCTCCAAAACCTTTTGAAACCAAAGGAAAACGACCGTTAAATACATTAAACTCACAAAACTGTTCATGTTGTCCTTTTGGCTTATATTCTGTTGTTTCAGTAGTTTTTACTAATTTTCTTTTTGATTTAGTATTACTTAACTGTTGCTCACTATCAGCATTAGCATTTACTAAATCTACAATATTAAAATCTTTAGAAACCACAGACCAAATAATAGAACCTACAATTACTAAGACTGTAATTAATACACTTTTTATTTTTTTATCCATTTTTTACCCTTTTGTTTTTTAAACAATTACATTGTAAATTTTACTTTTCTCTCATTAAATTCTAATATAAATACAGTTCCATAAATAACAACCATATAAAAATGTCAGAAAAATTAAAACAACAATTACAAAACGAAAACTTTCTACAATCAATTTTAGAGATTACAGAATATTTTACAGATTTAAAAAATGAAGATAAATTTAAAGATTTTATTAAAACCGATAATTTTACCAACAATATTTTCACCTGTATGTTTTATTACAATAAAATCTCATACATAATAAGAAATTATGAATTATTTAATCGTCTTGACAATAATACCATATCTGTTGAAGATTATCAATCCATTTTTGGAAAATCAGAGACACTTATAAAATTAAATGATGGAGCAGTAACGTTAGGACAGCGTATTCAACAACATTTTATTGATAATTTAGACAACATTTCGTTTAGTGAAAAAACAAAACAAATTCAACCTTATCTTGAAAAAGAACCTAAAATTTATAGTTTTTTCTTATCGTTAGGTTTAGGTTTTCCTTCTGAGGAAGCTAGTGAGGTTTTTTCAATTTTCAAACAATTATATCAATCTGAATATTTAAGTAAAAATATACAAGATGACGAATTGTTTGCTTATATGGCATTAACTTATTCAGTAAATGAGATTGTAAAAGCTATATCTTTTATCCTACATAAAATGTTGATTAAAAAACTTTAAAAAATATTAATAAAAAAACGAAGTATAAAAATACTTCGTTTTTTGTTTATTTTTAATTATTTAGTTTCACCTTCTAAATAAGCTTTTTCTCCAACATGCCATTCTTGAATTAATTCTTCTGATACACTACCGTCTTTTTGTGTGCAAAAATCAATTCTTTGTTTTAATAATTTTTCTTTATATTGTGGATGTTTTTGTGTAACAGTGTAGCCATCTAAATACCAATCATCTTTATCTGCACATGCGGCAGTATTCAATCTTTTTTGTCCAGCAGCAATATCAAATGAAGAGCGAGTATCTGCAAAAGAAGTTTGTGCGATGATCATAGTTGTGGTTAAAGTAATTAAAAGTTTTTTAAACATATTTATATTTTTATTTAAGAATAATTGTTTTTATTCTGTCTTATTTTTCTAAAAAAATCAAATTATTTTTTACTAAAATACTAAACTTTTTTAAAAAATACTCCAACTGAAGAAAAAATAATCTAAAATTTATCGCCACCATAAATTGTTTCTTTATATTTGTTTATTTTTTATTCTTTTTATTTTTCCTAGAAGATTATTTTTAACAGGAGAAATAAAATTTTTAAATAACCTGAAAAACAAAAACCACCATTTAAAAATAGTGGCTTTTTCTTTTAAAATTTAAAATAAACTTAATTGAACTTTTGGAGACTCTTTTATGTTTTTTAGATTTTTCTTAAATTCTTCCATACCGTCTTTTAGTTGTTGTTCACTTATTGTTTGTAATTTACTACCTTTCAATTCATGAGACACAACAATCTCTTGTTCAGGATAATTTTCTCTCTTATATTTCAAAAATACTTTATCAAAAGCTTTAATTATTCTTTCTTTTTCAATTCCCTGTGGAAATAAACTAGTATCTTGATTTTCAAGAGTTTCTTCTCTATCGAAAAAGTTTAATTTAGTTATTTTAATTGTTCTACTATAGTGTTCTTCATCTTTAGTTAGGTAATAATTGCTTACGCCTTTCTCTTTTAATTTTTCAAAAACATACATTTCAAAAGCTCTTGCTCTCAATTCTGTTGGTTGTGAGTAATAAGGTTTAATATTAACATGGTCCATTTCAACAGCAGAATTATAGAAGTTTGTAGGTATTGTTCCTTTTTCCATAGTGTAATTATTTGAGTTTTTATCAATCACTTCCAGAGCTTTATGTGATATTACTTTATCCGCTAAAATTCTCATGTTTGTTACATAGTTTCTTAAATTATTACTAGACAAACTTTTTACTTCAGGGAAAAATTCTAATGCAACATCTTTTATTTTTCTCATAAATTCTTCGTAATTATAAGTAGCCTTTGGCATATTTACATCATAATCATTTGTTTCTATAAGGTTAAATAATGTTGTTACACTAATTCCTCTTCTAAATGATAGCATAGCTTGAACTTCTTCATCGCTTGAAACTTTCACCTTGTTTTCTAATTTATTGAAAAAATCTTGTTGCATATCAATAATTCTATCTTTAAATGCTAACACCTTTTCCTTAAACTCTTCCTTAGTCCATTCTCCAAAATCATAAGACACCTCTGCAGCACCATTAAACTTTTGAACCAACTCATCTTGCAATGCTTTTATTTGTCCTTCTTTATCTCTATTTTTATAAAGAATAACCTGCATTAGATTTTTTTCGTCTTCATCTTTATATTTAGCTATATATTCAGAAATATTATTTGCACATATTCCATTTTCATAAAATTCAAAAGCATGCCCCATCTCATGAGCTAAACTACCTGCCCCTTTCATTCTTGTTAAATTAAATACGTTTCTTGTTGGTTCAAAATGTGCTTTTGCACCTGCTACTCCTCTTGAACCAAAAGCAGTCGCCAATGCTATTTGTGTTGGATTTTTTGGAGGTAGGCTTAATTCTGTTTTCTCAATCCCTAAAGCCAAACCTAAATCTCTAAAAGCATCATAAGCTAAATTTAAAACCGCTTCCCTTTCTTTATCTGTTTTTACCCATTCTCCAAACTCTAATCCTCTAAAACCAAATTCTTCAATGAAAGATTTTGTTGATGGAATTGTTTTTCCTTTTCTCCAAGAATATCCTTTTCTAACAACATCTCTGATTTGGAAATAATCGGCTTGTTTGATATTTTCTTTTATTACATAATTGTATTCTTTTTTAATATCTTTTATTGATTTTTTAGTTTCTTCTAATTTATCTAAAACCTGTTTTTTACTCGGAGAAACAATAGAATTTGCTAAAGCATTAAAAACTTTTAAAAAACTTTGGTCTTTACTCTCTTTTTTCCACCAATCTTCAACCTGTTTCACCCAATCTTTACTGTAAGGGTTGAAGTTGTAGAATAAATCCTCTAATAAGATAGCAAGATCGTATTTTTGATTATCTACTTCTATCGTTTTATTTTTAATAGTAAATTTAACAAGATTATCAACCATTCTTTGATATAAGTATTTTTTATTACTTAAAAATTGAAGCGTTGATTTACTAGGATTTCTAGCATTTATTAAGAAAAACATTTTTTCCTTATTATCTTCAATTCTTTTCTGCATCTCTTCTTTTACTTTATCTGCTTCATCGTAATCTTCTATAAAATAAGAGCTACTATAACTTATTGAATTTCTAAGATACACTCTTTCTGCAGGAGTAAATTCAACTTCTGTTAATTCTTTTAAACCTTCCCAAGCATTTTTACTATAATTCTCCATCCCTTTTTCCATTATACCTTTTACAATTTCTAAGTCTTTTAAATAAAGCCAATTCATTTCTTTTTGGTATAATTCAGCTTCTTCTGTTGAAACACCAGTCAATTTTTTAAAAACTGGTTTTGAAGGATAGCTATCTCTCATAGTTAATACACATAATTTCCAAAATGGATCTTCAATTTCTTTGATGCTATTTAAATCCCATAATTTTATTTTTTTACAATGCTCTTCAAAATCAGTTACTAATAATTCTTTAAACTTTCTATTAAGAATATAATTCCAGCGATCTTTTCTAGCACCACCGATTTTTTCACCAACATCTTCTCTTAAACCATTTCTCGCCATTTTTCAATTTAAATATTTACTCTCTTTTTTAATTTTAAATTAGTTTTTATTGATTTTTAATTAATTGCATTTTTATTAAATAAAAAAGCAAATTAACTTTTATATTAATTTGCTTTTTACTTTTACTATTAAATTATTTAATCGCTGGAGTATTGAATTGATACCAAGTTTTACCAATTAAGTTTTTTGCTTCTACTGGACCAAAAAATCTTGAATCAAAACTTTCATCTCGATTATCTCCAATTGCCATAAAATAACCTTTTGGAACTTCTATCTCCATTTCCATTGGGCGAATTTTTCCGTTTACTAAAACTGTTTTATTTTCTTCTACCTCTGGGATTATTACGGTTTTATTATCCCTAATTAAATGTTCGAAAATAACAATTCCGTTATTATCCACAAAAGATTCAATGAAATAATTATAATTTTTATCTTCTGAATCATTCCCTGTTTTATATTCTGATGGTCTTTTTAAAAACGAATACTCTTGTCCTTCTTTATCAATTAATTTAAACGTTTTATATTTCCAGTTATAAATTAGTTTATCTCCTTCTACTGCCAACACACGTTTTAAATAATTAACGGTTTGAGTTTCTCCAAATAAACAATTTTCCTCACATTTAACTTTATGTTTAAAGGTAACAATATCGCCTCTTTTTGGTTGTTTCTTTTCAGTTTCGAAGAAAGGTATATTATATCCGTATTCCGTTTTATTTAATATATAGATCTTTCCAATAGGAACTGTCGGCAACATAGAGCCAGTAGGTGTTGTTAAGAGATCTACAAAAAACATTTTTAAAGAAAATAAAGTTATAACAATAATTCCTGCGAATAAATTTTCCTCTCTTGTTTTTTTATCTTTAAATTTATATAAAGTATAAATTAACAAACCTGCCATTAAAACTAGCGTATCGTTTGCAGGAAAATATTTGCTTGCTCCTAAATACAAAAGAAAAATAATATATATACCTAAATCTAACTTTAAGCTGTTAATGATAGAGTTTTCTTTTACTTTAAAAGAAAGTAAATAACATAAAAAACTTACTGCAATTATAGAATAAACAATTATATTTAAACTCAAACCTTACTCCTTATTATTTCGAATATCTTCAACTAATTTAGTCATACTTAAAATCATTTCTTCATTTGATAAATTTTTATCATGAGCAATTTTTGTAAGTTCTAAAAAAGCTCTTGTTGCTCTACCGCCCTCAACCGTTTGTTTTATCATATCTTCAAGTTTTTGAGTTAATTTTTGACGTTCATCAAATTCTTTTGCAGCAACCATTTCATTTTTTGCAATTTCATTTTGTGTTTTTTCAATTAACTTCAACATATCTTGGAAATTATCTAATTTTAAAACACCAGTTTTTTGGATTTCTGAAACTTTTAACGCATTTTGTTGTGATAATTCTGTTGATTTAATTGTTAATTGGTTAGAAATATCACGAGTAGATTGGATAAAATCTAACGCATCAGAGTTCTTCATAGCTTCAATAGTGGTAGCCATAGAGAAATCAATTGTTGGTAAAACAACCACTTTTAAATTGTTTAAATGATCGATTAAACTTCTTTTTACTTCTTCCTCATTTGATAAGTTGTTTGTTATTACCTTTAAATGAATTTGTTGAGTTTTTAATAAATCCAAATCATTACAAGCAGATTTAATCTCTTGCTCTTTACGTTTTTTTAACACAGTATATTCGCTTGAATTAGCAAAATCAGGATCTAACTCTGCTCTTAAAATTAAAATTTTTAATTCGTTTGATAAGTATTCCATTCTATCATTTTGAATTGAAATTTTTAAAACTAATTCCTTATCATGATTGATTAATAAATCAGTTAAACGTTGAACTTTTGGCAAATCGCTATTAGCTTCTTCTAACAAACTATCTGTTTGTTCTGTAATGCTTTCCACCTTATTTTTTAAATTTTGAATAGCATTTCTTAAATTTTCTCTTTCTTTTCGTTCATTTCTAAATAAATTGGTAATAAAACTACCTTTTCTATTATCTTCAAATTTGGTGATTTCCACCATATCATGTTTAATTTCTGCTAAACCTTGTGAAGCTACTTGATAACCATCGCTTTTTCTACCAACATGTAGAGCTTGGTTAATTAAATCTTTCATTTCACTAACATTTTTCATAGATAAACTAATGTTTTTAATGTCCACTTTTAACTCTCCTTTCAATTATTTAAAAATGCGTTCTAATCTTGCAACAACTAACCAATCTTGTCCGTTTAGGAGTTTTAAATCACTAAAACGTTTATCCTTATTAATTAAATTTAATCTTCCAATTAATTTCAAATCTTCTTCTGATATTTGATGCATTTGTTTTTCAGAAAATGAGCTTTGTTGCATTTTTCTTAATAAATTTACAACTCTATCCGCTTGTTTTTTAATTGCTTCTTCTTCAAGTTTTTCTTTAAATTTCAAAACAAACGATTTTTCTTTTAATAGATTAGCTATTTTAGTTTTTAATCCATTAATTTGTCTTTCAATATTTTCAATTTCAAACTCATCAATGAGAATTTCTTCAATTGACATATCTTTGTAAAAAATTGAAGTAGAAATATTGTTGAAATCTTTATTAATTTCCGAATAGCGTTGGAACACTTCTTCTGAAACTTTTGCAGGACTAATTGAACTTAAAAAGAAGTAAATTTCCTTCAATTTTTCTTTTGTTTCATTCAAAATATAACTTTCTTGTCTTTTAATACTACTTTGCTCTAATGTATAAATCTTTTCTTCAATCTTAGCCTTTAACATTTCATTTCTTTGTTCAAGCTCTTGAATTTGCTTTAAAACACTGCTTTTGTTTTCTTCTTGCATCTTTTTTCCTTATTATTTTGTTATTTTTAAAAATAATTTTTCTAGAATTTTACTCTTTTCTTTCTTTAATAACCTTATTCTTATATTGGTTAACTAAACACCTGTAAAGCTACCCTATCCTATCACAAAACATTTCAAAAGGCAATAAAATGAATATACTTTTTGCGTGTTTTTTACTTTTATTTTTTTTATCGTCTAAAATATAAAAAGATATGAATAACTCTAATTTTTAATAAATATGAATACAATACAAAAAACATTAAAAATCACATTGGCTTCTGTTTTACTTTCAACAGTGGCGACCTCTTCTTTTGCAGAAGAAAATTTAGAAGCTATTTTACAAGAAAGTTTAAAACAAGCAGAAGTGAATGATAGTAAAACCACATCTTATACTCCTTCTCAATCTAACACTTTTAATAATAGTGGTTATTATGAGCCTCAATATGGAGGGGATAATGTGGTTGTTAAAGTTCCTTTAACTTCAAAAACCAAACATACTTATAAACAAGTTCCTTTCTCCACTTATGATTTTATTAATAGAACAGCAAAATCAAAAGATTATAAAACTGTTTGGTTGTTTGAAACAAGTAACGGTATTATGACAACTACTACTATTTATGAAGATTTCTATAAAGATCCTGCAATTGATTGGAAACATAAAATTGCCAAATCTTTAGAAGAATTTAACTCAAATACTTATAGAAGTTTACATAATGGAACAGCAGCACAGGCATATGCTTGTGATAATAAATATATTGTTATTAGTGAAGCTAAAAATGTTAGTCGTCTTTATAATACATTAAGAACTTCAAATTGTGATTTAATTATTCCAAGAGAAGAAACTCAATACTTTATGAATGGAAAAGAGTATGATGTTGAAAAACAAGAGTTTAAAGAAGTTAAACAAAACAAAGATGAAAAAGAAATTCAAAAGGAAATTTTACCAAAAGATTTAAAAGATAAAATTGATTCTCCTATGAAGGAAAAAGAACAACAAAAAGAAAGTTTATCTACTTCAACTTTTTCAGAAAATTTATAATTAATTACAAATAAAAAAGTTTAGCCATAAAAAGCTAAACTTTTTTATTTTTTATTGTATAAACATTGATTTTTTATTGATTTTATGATAATCTTGTCCTGTTAAAAATTTATTTTAATAATTATTTTAAAGGGGTTTAATTAATGTCTAATTATTATGAAATTCTTGGAGTAACAAAAACTTCAACCAACGAAGAAATCAAAAAAGCTTATAAGAAAAAAGCAACTAAATACCATCCCGATAAAAACGTAGGTAAGAGTGAAGCGGAAAAACAAAAAAACGAAGAAGAATTTAAAAAAATCAATGAAGCTTACGAAATTTTAAGTGATGATAAAAAAAGAAAAGCTTATGACGATAGTTTAGAACCAAAGCATAATTATTATAGAAAATCATCTTCTAATAAAGATTGGGAAGATGAATGGTTTTCAGATGAAAGATTCTACTCACGAGAAACAGGAGATAGATCTTCTCATTTTGACGATTTATTTGCTAAATATGGACACGGGTTTGAAGATGTAAGTGTTGATACAGAACGCTTTAAACGTAGATATGGTTCAAAAACAGAAAAAGATTTATTATTGCAAGATCTTTCAAATCTAGGTTATTTATATCAAAACAATATCCTTTACCAAGTTATACCATTAAGTTTTAATGATTGTTTTTTAGGTGGAGAGATTATTGTTGATGTTTTAAACATTGAAAACTATAAAATTATAGGAAGTAAGAAAGTTAAAGTTAAAATTGCACCTAAGACAAAAATAGATACCAAATTAAAACTTCCTAAAATGGGGGTAAATGGTGGAGATTTAATTCTTTGTATTGATTACATTAATAATTTATCTGGCAAAATTAACAAACCAGAATTTTTTAATGGTGATGTTTATTACAGAACAAATGTTGATGTTCTTGATTTAATTACAAAATCCTCTATTACTGTTAATGTTTTAGATAAACGTTTTAATGTTGATTTGTCTAAATATGATATTTCACAACCTAAAGAAATTCTATACAAAGATATGAATGTTAAAATTATTATTTCATTCAATGTTGATTACTCTTCAATTAAAAAACTTTCCGAAGATCAAATCAATCAAATTAAAGCTATTAAAAATAGTATTAAATAATATGAATAAAAAAACCTTCATTTTACAATGAAGGTTTTTATTTTTAACTCTATTCTTTTGAAATTATTTCTCTAATTTCCATTAAACATTTTCCCAAAAGGTTTTTACCTAATTGGTTAAGAGGGGTTTTGTAACAATTCTCAATATTTTGTCCCAATCCCCATTCTCTATCCCAAAAAGCAGCTTCTCCAATATATTTATCTCCTGTATTTAATAAACTTCTTTTTAAATTTAAATCTTGCGTGAATTTTAAATACAGCCCTTGCTTCATTTTTTCTTCTTTTACTTCATTCCATTTGTTAGCATCAAATCCTTTAACCTTACGTCCTAATTGTTTAATTTTGTTTTGAATGTTTTTCCATAAGAATAATTTATTTTTATTTAAAGTTAATCCTATTTTTGAAGACATTAGATCGCCTAATAATGTTTTTTCTTCTTTTGTTAAACTTTGAATAAACGTTGGTAAATTTAATTTACGCATTATTTCATAATCTTTAAAAAATTTAGCTTTTTGATACATAAAATAATGCTCTGTAGAGATAAAGGTTTTCTCTTCTCTTGGCAACTCAGTTCTTTCAACAATAATTGAAGGATAAAAATTGCTGAATGAATATCCTACCCCTTCAAATAAAAAAGAATTGTCTTTTGTTAAAAATGTTTTTTCCATATTTCCCCTTAATATTCTACAAAATCTTCTTCTTGAAAAGCTTTTGTATCTATTTTTTTCTCGATAGTTGGTGAACCTTTTTCCTTTCTTTCAATTTTATCAAATCCTTTTTTAATAAAGAATTTATTTAATTCCTTTAATAGAAAAACAATTTTATCACCATCTTTAAATCCTTGAAGCCACTGTTCGAATTTTATATCACGAGTTAAATCAAAAAAACCAACAGAGTCTTTATAATAACCAAATGATAAATCCTTTGTAATTATTTCAAATTCTTCTTCATTTGATTGAAAAAGAATTTTTTCATCTTCATAAATAAAAATTTCCTTTTCATTTAAAAGAGATAACATTTTATTTTTCCATTCTTTTTCTGCTTCTTCTTTTAACATAAATAAACCTCTTAATAAATACATAAGTCCGATAACAACTTTTATAATTATTATCGGACTTTTTATATTGTTTTAATAATTAAAGTTCAATTGTTCCATTTGATAATCTGAACACTTCTTTTTCAAACCATTCTGATAATTTTCGATTATGTAATTTATCAAAACCATTTAACGGAGAAGCTCCATATTTATTTGTAATTAATGAGTAAGTGTATTCTTTGCGATCTTGTGATAATGCAATTTCTTTCTCTTGAACAATTTTAGCACCTAAATTTACTAAATGTTTTAATACTTCTAAATTATCTTGAAAATAAATTGGAGTTTCTTCAAAATCACAATCTTTTATATTAAGTAAATCTTCTCCAATTTCTTCACTATATTCTTTTAAGAATGAAAGAATTGCTAAATCCTCCTCTTCATTTTTCCAAGCTTTATGAACAAACATATGACCGTTCACATCCATAGCAAAAGGATCTGCCCCATGTTTTAATAACAATTTTAACATTTCTACTGTTTTAGCATAAAAAATAGGAGTTCGATCTGTTCCTTCTTCTGAATAATTAATTACAGCTTCAAAACCCTCTTCCTCTAAAAGATAACGAACCGCTTCTAGATTATTTGCTGCAACTAAACAGGTTAAAACTGTTTTAAAATGTTTTGATGTTTGTTTTAAATTTAAGCCTAATGATTTTAAAAATTTTAACTCTTCAACAGTGATTTCTGGACGGAATAATAATTCATTTTCACCATTTAAACGTTGTTTATTTAATAACTCTGGATTTTTTTTCAGATCTTTTTGAATTGTTGATAAAGACATCTTTTCTTCCTTTTTTAGTAAATAATGTGATTTGCGTTTTATTTCAAATTCACATAGATAATGTAATTGATAATTCAATTACTCCAATTAAGTTAAGTGAAAACTTAACCTATATCTTTTCACTATTACATTAGTCTTTCCCAAAAACTTTAACATAAAGTGAAAAATAATTTTGTAAATTTAATTGCGATAAAATTTGTTCTTTTATTGTTTCTTTTATATTTTGAACTAAAATATCATCTTTATTTATAAGTCCACTTTCCAATAATTTTAAAAGTAAAATTGATTGATTTTTAGCTACGCATAATGTTATAAAATTTGTATGAGTGATTATATCCGTTTTTCTTATTTTTGTAAAGTAAATTTTTGCAATATCTATTTTTTCTTCTAGATTGCATTTTTGACTATCTAATAAATAACTAATTGTCTCTAACCCATCCTCTTCAATTTGATTTAATGAGATGATTTTATCGTTAGCTAGTATAATTCCTTTTATTTCTTCATAATCTTTAAATATAAGAGCGTGAGCTAAAATAGATAGGTGATTTATTTTTGTTTCCTTGTAGTTATTAACTTTATATTTATTTAAATCTAATTCTTGGTTTTGCATTTTATTTACTGTCATTTTTACCTTATTATTTTTATTATTTTAGTTTTTTTATTTTTGACAAATTTTTCTTTTATATATTGAAAATATAGCTTTATAAGACTATATTACTAATAATTAAACAGTTGTCAACATTTATTGATAAAAACTATTTGACTTTAAATTTTTATCAAAAGTTATCTTAATTATGAGCTTAAAAGAAAAAAACAAACAATCTTTTTCAAATGCTTTATCTGACATGATTACAAAAGAAGATAAGATCATTTTGGAAGCAAGACTTGATTATACTAAAAGTGCTAGTATTACAGAGTGGATAAAAACAAATCCACAAAAAGCTTTGAAGTGGCGTGGTAAACATGATGAAACTTTATTACATTGGACTATTTTAACGAGTCTCCATAATACCCAAATGCTTGTTGATGATTTAGGAATGTCTATTAACGTTAAAGATAAAAATGGTAGAACTCCTTGTGATTGGCTTATTGAACGTTTTTTCGTTAATGTTGTTGTAAACTCTAACAAATTAGACGAAAAAGGCAGAGTTTTTATAATGAACCAAACGAATGAACATTTAATTTATTTATATAGAAAAAAGGCTCAAACAAGGCATGATATTGTTGATTTAATGTCAAAAACAGGTTCTTATAAATTTATTGATTTTTTATATAAAAAAGAAGGAATTGAAGCTTTAACCAATATAGGGGTAAACAAAAAAACCATCATTCACAACTGGCTCTTATTGGGAGAAAGTATAGAGAAACATCAAAAATTAATTGAGCTTTTAAACACCTATCCTGTTGATATAAATGCGACAGATGTTCATGGATACACTCCTGTTTATTATGCTATTGATGGAATGTTATCATTACCAGAAGATGTTCAAAAAACAGGGAATATAAATTCTCCTACTGTTCAGCGTTATATAATGATAGAGCCTTTTTGGATTCCAGTTTTAAAAAGCTTGTTTAGAAATGGAGGAGATCTTTATAAAGAAAGTTTTGTTGAAGGAGAAAATGGTAAAAAAATAGCTCCATTAGACTTATTTGATGTTGAAGATAAATTCCAGTCTTCTTTAAAAGAAAGAGTGATAGATCTTTTTAATGAGGCACAGGCTATAAAAGAAGATCCTAAATTAAAAGAACGAGTTTTAAATAAAGAATATAAACACTATTTTCAATTAGAAAAGGAAATGAAAAAACCAATTTTGAAATATGGTAGTTTCTTAAAAAATTTAAAAGGTAATATATTCGGTAAATAATTAAATTAAGACTAATTTCTTTAACCAAAAAGCTAGGGTAAAAACTAGCTTTTTTATATTTATATAATTTTTAATTATCCAGTATATTAAATTCTTATTATTAAAATAGCTATTTTATTATTTAATAGGTTATTTTTTATGAAATATACTTTTTTAACGGACACAATTAATGTCAATCAAAGTTTAATTAACTACATCAATAGAAATCAAAACATGTCAATTGAAGAAAATGGAGATAAAACTTTAATAACAATTGAGAAACCAAAAGATTTACATAAATTAGATTTTGATAAGGAAATATTATTATCTTCAAATGAGTTTAAACGATTTTTAGAAAATACAGAAGGTCTTATTATATCTAAAATAGATGATACTCCTCTATACAAAGTTCACGATAGAATTAGTTATCTTGATAATATTCATGAAGTTCTTCATTTAACTAAAAATCAATTAAGTTTTTTATCATTAAATAATGAAATTTATAATACTAATAAATTTAATTTTATTAACATTAAAGATTCTATCTTATTACATGAAGCAAGACCAGATTTAGCAACAACAATAATTCAAGGTAACATCGAAGATCTAATAGAAAACAACTTAATTGATAATTTTAGTCAGATTGCTACATTATTAAACAATCAATTTATGATTACAGATTCTCCTATATCTTTAACAAAAGATAAAATTTTAAACAATATTAATGAAGCAGGTTTCTTTCCTTCTCCTGATATGATTTCAGAATTTGTTATTGGTAAAACATTAGCTAAAGGTTTTGATTTAAAAGATGTTAAAGATTTATCAAAGGATATTTTGCAAAAATTTTTAACAGATAATTTTATTAAAGAATTTGAGGGTAATATAGAAGATCTTAATGGTAAAATGATCTTTATAAACCAAGAAGAATTTAAAGCAAAATTTTCTCGCTTTGGAAATGTTAATAACACTGCAACTTATATTTATTCTAATGTTTTTGAAAAAAATACATTAAAAAGTATTTTTGAAGAATTAAAAGAAAAAACTTTAAACATACCTTCAAAACGCTTTATTGAATATGGAGAAAACTTAAAACAATCACAAGAAGTAATAAAAATAATCAATGAAGCTAAAGTTAATCGTTTTGTTAGTTTAGAATTAATATCAAAAAACAACACAAAAGATTATTTGCGATTAGAAGATATTTCTATTAGAGATCTTGATACTCTATTAAAAATCTCTAAAAATAGTGAACAACAGTTTAACCTATTAAACGTTGGAGAGAATTTTTCAACTCCTATTACCCAAGACAATTTATTAATTGATAAAGATGGCGATTTTATAAAATTTAGTGATTATAAAATAGGCAACATTGTAAAAAATTCATCTATTGATGAAGAAGCAAATATTTTCTTTAAAGATGATTTTTCAAATTCTTATTATTCAGATATGGCTAATTTGATTGAATGGATCTCACAACAACATTCTTTTATTAAAATCGATACTTCTAGTTTAGATGGTAAATCTCAATTAATTATTAATGGCAACTTCTTACAATTACCAAATAATGATAACGCTTTACCTTTTAATTTATTTTTAATAAAACATTTAAAAGAAAAAAATCTATTACCAGATGTTTATAAACCGAATGATTTTCACTTCGATCAGTTTAATTTAATAAATTCAACAGATGAAACTCTAAAAGCAGAATTAATAACATACTTTGCAGGATTAAATAACAATAATTTTCAAATTACAAATACTGATAATGAAACAAGATTTGAAATTTTTCCTACAAAAGATAATGTTAATAAGATTGAGGTGGTAACAATAAAAGATAAAGAGAATCCATTTAAAAACTTCTTTCAAACTATTTCAGAAGCTAAAAAAGAAAGTTTAAAAGTTAAATTTGAAGATTCTGAAATCAAAGATTTAGGAATAAATCTGAAAGTAAGAAGATTTTAATTATAAGAAAAACAAAAGAGAGGATTTTTCCTCTCTTTTATCTTTTAAGATTTAATGATTACTAATACCAAAACTTTGTTTCACAATTTGAATAAGTTCATCTTTATTTTCATTAATGGTATTAACTTTTTCTTCCATTTTATTTGACACTCTATTCATTATATCTTCAACTTTTGATTGTATTGAGACCTCTTTATCTTCTTTTCTTTCAACTCCTTCAGCCGATTTTACAGACAATTTAGCCTCTTTTTTAATTTCATGTTTAACTTCTTTTACATTTTGTTTTTCCTCTAATTTTGCAATAAAATCATCAGAAACAACTTTACCTTGATAAACAGCTTTGGATTTTATAGGACCACCTATTACTTCAACATCGCCATTTTTCAAATGAACAACTGTAACTCCATTTTTATTCTCTGTTTTTAAAACATCTTCTTTTTTGAAATCACCAATTTTCTCTTCTTTTGTTGATTTAGATTTCACTGATTGTGTTTTTTTATTTTCTACTTCTTCGCTTTTTTTACTTTCTTTTTTAGAAGATTTTTTATTTTCTTCCTCTTTATCCTCTTTTAAAGAAGAGCCTTCAGCAGCTTTTACTGTCATTTTATCTTTCTTTTTAACTTCTACTATATCTTCTTCAATTTCATCGTTAAAATCCTTTTCTTCACGTTTTGCAATCGCATCTTCTTTATATTTATTAAAGTTAAATCGACCTCTTGCAATAGTCTGATCTTTTTGTTGAGACAACCATTCTTCTAAATCAATCTTTTTAAAACCTTCTTTTGTCATGGTTACTATAACTTTCTGTCCTTCTTCTTCCATTACAACAGCTTCACCACCCCATTGTTTTCCTTTTATTCCACCTTTATAGAAAACAACATCCCCTACTTTAAAATCATCTTCTTTAAATTTACTTGCTTTCTGTTCCTTTAAAGCATTTTTATCTTCTTTATCTTTCTCTAAGAAAAATTGATACTGTCCTTCACTACCTTTTTTAGCATGTAACATTTGATAATGTTGAAAATCAGCATTTAATAGTTCTTTATTTTCTTTATCTTTCTTATACAATTCATTTTTCATCGCTATAACAATATCTAACGCTAAATCAGAAGAATTGGTAAATTGATTATTTTTATTCATATCGTCAGTATTTGTTGAATATTCTAATTCCTCTTCTCCAAATTTATTTGAAAAGCGATCAAATGGTTTACCCTCTAAAAATCCATTCATTGTATTTTTTAATAAATCTTCATTTGAAATGTCTTTCTTATTTTCTTTACTCATATTAAAACCTTTAAAATAATATTGTTTCTTAACCTATTATAAAATAAAAAAAACCTATTACTTAATGTTCATAAAAACAATTTAAATAATAGGTTTTTTAAGTTCTTTTTGATATTTTATTCAACAAAATAATGAGGGATAAAATGACTATCGTTACCAGTTACAGGAGTAAAATCTTCTCGCAACCCAATTCCACAAGCTTTATCACCAACAACCCAAGAGCCGATTACAGGATACATACCGTCAAAACTAGGCATTTGGTATTTTTCTTGATAAATAAAACCATTTTTTTCATATAAATCAGAATGTTCACTTCCATTTGCTTTAGCATAAAAATCCAATTCTTTTGATAAGTATGAAATATTCGCCCCCTCTCTTCCTAGAATAGGTTTTTTAACATAGAATTTATAGTCCTCAAGCTCTGATTGATTAAAATATGCTGGCAATAATAAATCGTGATTTTTGAATTTTTCCCATAATTTCACCATAAGCACCTTATTACTTAGCAACATTTTCCAAAATGGTTCAATAAATTTTGTTTTACTACCTTGAACATATTGAGCAAAATCAGAAGTGCTTAACCATTCAGAAGGATATAATTTAAACACTAAATCCATATTTTCATTTTGTAAATCCACAAACTCTTTTGTCTTGTGGTTATACCCTACTTCTTCAACGCATAACTGATGAATATTAAAACCAACTGAATAAGCAACATCTGCTAAATAATCTAAATTTCCCCAATCTTCACGACCTGCTTCTATCATTCCGATTAAATATAAGTGTTCTTGTTTGGTTAATTCTTTAATTTCCTTTAATCTTTTTTGTAAACTCTCGTGAATTAAATTAAACTGATCTCTATTTGGAACTCCTTCAACATTTTGCAACCAATCCCATTGAACAACAGAAGCTTCTAGTAATGAAGTAGGTGTGTCAGCATTATATTCAAACATTTTTAATTTTTTTCCATCATAACCAAAATCAAAACGTCCATATAAATGTGGATCTTTATTTTTCCAAGAGGTTTCAATCAATTGTTTTTGTAAATCATTAAAGTTATATAAGTTATAATCTCCTTTTTTAACTTCTTCTTCCACAATCTCCATACACATCTGATGACATTCATCAGTAGCATCTTCAATTCTATCAATCTCTTTTATAGTGAATTCATAAGCCACGTTGTCAGACCAATAATTAGAACCATCTGTTGAAGGTAAATTATAATAATCAAATCCAACAGCTAAAAGATCTTCTTTCATTGTTTCACGTTCTTTAAAATCAGCAATTCTTTTCATTTTTACCCCTTTTATTTAAACCATTATTTTTCATTTTATAGTTAATCAATTGATTGTTAACCACCACTAGAACCACCACTATGTCCACCAAATCCACCTCTACTTATAGAACCAGAGCTATGACTAGAACTTGATTTAGAAACTGGTTTACTGTATGAATTACTGTAAGGAGTCGAAGTCATCCCTCCGTCTCTTAAAGCTTTTACAACCATAGGAGTTCCAGTAGAATAATTTGTTTTTGGTTGAATAATTTTTCCACTATTTGTTTGAACAGCACGATTACCTTCATAATATGTAGGTCCTACATAGTTTGAACGTGTAGTATTTAAATTTGAGGCTGCACTGCTTGAACTAGAACCACCATTCATTAACATACCAACTATATATCCATTTAAAAAACCACTTGAACTACTAGAGCTATTTGAACTAGAAACAACTTGATTATTTGAAGCTACTGTTTGAGACTGCCCTGTATTACCAATAGAACTGTTAGATGATTCAACAGTATCTTTATTATTGGTATTATTAATCATTGATAATACTTCGCTTTTTTTCTCGTCAGACATCTCTATTTCACAAAGTTGTTCTTCTCCCCAATCTTTAATGCAGTCTTCTTTGGTTTGATATACATCTCTTTGAACCACATCACTTGCTGAATCAAAACAACCACCTAATAATGCAACAATTGGTAATAAAATAAATTTTTGATTTCTTTTTTTCATTTTTCAACCTTACTTTTTAAGTAGAATAATTTTTTATTTTTGTTTGAACAAAATTTTACTTATCTTATCACAAAACATTTGATTTGACAATGTTTCATAAAAGAAAATGGAGACCATTTATTAAAAAGTCTCCATTTTAATTATTTTGATAACTCTTTTAAAACTTCATCAAGATATTTTTCAATTTTCTCTTGATCTTTTTCTAACAGAGCTAGAATGTTTATAAATAAGTCTTCAAAATTTATTTTTTTATTCTTTTCACTTATTTGTATAGGAAGTCTTTTCTTTAACTCTTCTTTATTTTGAGGAGCTATCTCTTTTTCCTTCTGCTTCATCAACTCAATAATTCTTTGATATTCTAAATCGTTAAAGGTTTCTGAGTAGAGTTTCTCTCTCATTCTTAAATGGTTTCTACTTTCAAAATAATCTTTAATTATTTTTTGCTCTGCTAAATCAATTTCTTCTTTTGAGAACTTCTTATTTTTAAAGAATGAAAAAATTTTTTCTTTTACTACATGTTTGCTTAAAGAACATATTTTATAGAAGTTATATAAAATCTCTTCCATTTCTTCTGAATCGACTTCTATTCTTTTATAATTTGGCTCAATCTCAACTTCACCATTTTCCCAAAAATTATTAATTACTTTTATAATCTCATCTTTCGTAAAAGTTTTTTTGCCATTATTTAATTTTATATGCAATCCTATTCCAAAAACATAATCTTTATGGATTTGATACGAGGTGTTTGTTTGAGTTTTACTTAGCTCTTCAAATAATTCCTGCTTTTCATCCTTACTTAATTTATTGATTTTAAAACCAAATGATTTTTCGTTTTCATTAAAACAATAATCAAAACTTAACTGCTCTAAAGCATCTAACACATGACAATCGGAAGAAACTATTTCCACATTGTAGAATACGTTTGGATATTTTTTAGACAAAAAGAATAGATCAACCCAACTTTTCTCTTCTTCTTCCATCGAAAAATCTGTATAAAATATATCACCACTATCTTTAATTCTTTTTTTAATTAAATTACAACATTCTCTTTGGACTCTAACAGGTTTTTCAAGAAAAGTTCTTTTTCTAAAATTTTTTACTTTTTCTCTTTTTTCTTTTAATAAATTTTCTTTTCTCAAGTATGAAAAAGTTTCCCAAGTATGTCCTTGTTTTAGAAAAGCCTTCATTAAATTATCCAAAAATGTTTTATTTTTATTTTTTATTCTTTTTCTAATATTCATTTTTATCCATATATTTTTATAAATAGCAATTCCTCTTATTCAGATTTGAATAAGAGGAAACAAAGAAAATAATTCAGATTATAATCTTTTTTAAAGAGCTTTACGCTTTTGAAGTTCTTTACGAATTTTCTCTTTATGTTTATTTAATTGAACTTTTTCAACCATATCTTTTAATTTTTTAGTTGATAATTGAGCAGCAGAAGTGTTTTTATCTAACTTTGCTTTTTGAGTTCCAATTTTTGCGTATGACATTTTTTTCTCCTTAGAGTTGATTAAACTTAATAGAAACACAAAGTTTTCTAACTTTTACAAACCTCATTTGGCTTGTGTATTTTGATTATATATCTTATTGAATATTACTGTCAAGTTTTATTTGTTTTAAAGTATTTGGTTGTAGAAGTTTTAATCAAGAGATAATTTATTGACATTTAATTAATCATCGATATAATGACAAAATATTTTATTCAGAATTATGATTATAGAAATGCCACAAGAAACACTATTTATTTACGATGAAATTTTTCAGGATGAGTTTCAATTAGTTAGCCCTAAAAATTATTTGTATTTCACTGGCATTTTTGAGATTACAGATCACCTTCATCCAGTTTTTATTGAAGATTTTTTGCAAAAGTATGATCCTCTTACTGGCACTTTTATACGTTTATCTATTAATAATTTCCATTATTTTTATTCTTTTGAGAAAATCTGTTTTAAAAGGTTGCAAAACATCTATTCATCCTTTAAAGAAGTTTATAACATTGATTTATTAAACCCCAATAACGTTTTTGATTTGTCAAAAAGAAAGGACATTTCATCAAATGAAATTTTTGATGTTATTTACTTTTTAAAAAATAGAAAATTATACCTAATAAAAAATAGTGAAGAATCAGAGTATTTTAAAGAAGATTTTTTAGATATTGATAGTTATGTAGAAAAACTTAACAAGATTGCTTTATTGTTTAAAAATAAATTACTTACTGATATACAAAAATTATCTCTTTTTAATGTTGTTACAGTAAATAAAAATTTTATAAAAAGTTTTTTCAACAATAATTTTGTTAAATTGGAAGAAGTTTTTAAAGGTGATTATATTGTGAATTTTGAAGGCTTTTTAAAGTCAAGTTCTTGTTTGAAATTATTGGAACAACGATTGATTTTTAAAGGAAGTAACCTTTTAGATGAGATAACCAACTCATTTAGAAATTATTCAAACAATAGTTTTGAATGGTTTAACTTTCTTAATCTTTTTAAACGTTTTATCTACAAGGAAGAGTATTTAGTATTATCACCAAAGAAAAACTTATATAACACAGAAGAATATCGACTTATTGTTGATAGTAATAACAAAATAATTACTGCTTCCAAATACGCAGTAAATGGTTCTTATAAGCCAATGAATATTGATAAAAACTTAAATTTAATAAATCAATTTCAAGAGTTTATAGATTCTTTTAATTTTTTTAATGTTTTTGATAAGCAAAAGCCAAATTTCATTGTTGTTGATTTAATTATTAGTGAAGAGAAAATATTTTTGTTAGAACTCAACAATATTGAGTGCTCAGATCTTTATTCGTGCGAATATTCTAAACTATTTTAGTTTTAGCCCATATAATTAGATTATAATTTTATATATAAAAGTATTTATTGAAAAGGTAAAAAATGCAAGATTTTGAAAAAGTTATAGAAAGAGTTAATGATTTAATATCTCATGGTAGTATTGGAGCAGATTTAACAATTCCAGTAAAAGCCAAACATTTAGCAAAAATATTATCAGAAACAGAAATTTTAAACACTATAAGAAATTACAAAATGTCTGTTACGCCAACTATTCTTTTAGATGAAGAAAAGTTCACTAGTGAAGAGTTAGAGAAAATAAAATCTATAAAAACACTTGATGAGCAAAACAACATTGAAAATGATGAACTTTATAAAAAAATATTAAAAAACACGAAGTCAGGTTGGCAAGCTTCCGCTAATTTGGAAGGTAAAGATGGAGAAATACAGGTTTTATCTTTTGTTGGAGAAGATTTTAACCTTGTAATTATCTCGTTAAAAGAAGAGTTTAATGAGCAACTTAAGAAAATTCAAGAAAATAAGAAAAGATCACATCTGAAAATAGTATAAAATAAAAGCAGGTTTTAACACCTGCCTTTATTTTTATTTCATTTCTTTTAAAGCTTTTAATAATTGATCTGATTTCAAATAACCTGCAACAATTTCACCGTTTGGCAAAATCAACATTGGAGTTCCTGTTAAACCATAATCTTGTCCAAATTCATAATGCTTTTTAACAACATCCACTGGTTTTTCAGCATTAAATTTTCTTTTCTCTAATAAAGATAATGATTCACTTGGATTTTCAGATGTAAACGCTGCTTCCATCAATCTTGCAGTTCTACTCTCCAAACCTTCTCTTGGATAAGCTAAAAATTGAAATGTAATACCTTTATCATTATATTCTTTCATCTCTTGATGAAGCTTTATACAATAATGACAAGTGCTATCAATAAAAGCAGTCACTACATATTTTTCTTCTGGAGCTTTATATAAAATCATCGAGTCTTTAAAATCTTTGATTTTAGAAAACAACTCTTGCTGTCTTACATTAATTAAATCTCCATTACCATTTACTTGATACATTTCTCCAATTATCACGGTGGACACTTTCTCATCCATATACATTCTATTTTGTCCAATTGCTATTTCTTTTAAACCGTCAATTTTAGTAGGTTTAATTTGATAAATATCTTTTGAAATTCCCATTTTATCTAACTGTTCTTTAATTTTTTGATTTTCTAAATCGGAAAATGCTTTTTTTGTCTTCTCCAATAAGTTTTCAGAAATAGCTTCTTCTTTTTTAATTTCTTTTTGAGGATCTTTCTCCTCTATTTTAGTTTCCTCAACCTTGTTTTTTACTATTTCATTAACAATTTTCTTATCTTCCCCAACTCCCGTTACAGCCAATGCGTTGGTTATTAAAAAATTTGAACCTAACAACATTACTGCTAAAGTTTTATTTTTCATTCTCACACCCTTTTATATTTATACATTCTTTAATTCTAATTAAAGTTATTTTAAATTGAAAATCAATTTGATATTTAGTTAATAAAAAAAGCCTACTTTTTTAATAGGCTTTTTATATTATGATTATCCTTTTATATTTGGATTATTTTTTAAGTTATCAAAACTCGCTATATTCGTTGCAGTTTTATTATCTGAATTACTGAAATGTTCTTTTACAGAAGAATTTACGCTATCTGCAACATCTTCCGTTCCATACACAGAACTACTAGAAGTCGGAGTGAACGAAGCGTTGTTCCCTACTGTTCTTTCTATTCTATTCCCTCTAATATCAAATTTTCTTTCTTCAGGAGTGTAATTTGCCTCTTCATAAGCTCTTTGTAACTGTTGTGCAGCTTCTCTTATTGTGCCACGACTTAAATTACCTTTTTTACCGCTTAATAATTCTTCTAAATTATTTACTTTTGCTTCAGGAGAATTACTACGGGTGGCAATAGAGTTATCAAGTCTATTTTCTCGTTTTAAATCACTGATAACTTGTTGTGTTTCTTCTGAATTTGCACCAGAAGCACTACTTCCTAGTAATTCTTTAATTTGCTCATTTCTTCCTTTAATTCTATCACGAGCAGCTTGTCTTTCAGGATCAAAATCGTCTCCTCCAAATTCACCACCACCAGATAAGGCATCATTTAATAAACGTTTATCATTTTGAAGTTTGTTTTTATTATGTTGTGCAACTTCTCTAACGCTATGACCTGCAGTTCTTGAAATTTCATTTAATCCATTCATAGCCCCTAATGCAGTCGCTGCAGAACCTTCTAATCCCATTTGACGAGAGAATTCCGCTAAACCACCACGTCCACCACCAATCCATTGTAGTAGATTATCAGGAATAACATGTATCAACTCTAAAATCTGTCCTACCATTTTATTAATTAATGTGCAGTATAAGATTACAATTGTTATTGAGAATAATAAGTTTGTGAAAATACCAAAACCTATAACAGAACTACTATTTGTGCTTTCCTTAACCGCTTGTGCTGCATAACCAAAGAAACTGTTTATTAAATCGTTAATTGGAATTAACAGATGCATAGCAACAATAAATCCAAGTATCATTAAAACTGGACGAAGTGTTAAAGTTAATATTAACATATAACCTTGTCCTTGTTTACCTACGAAGTTATCATTATCAGGAGTTAAGAACGTAACCAACCACATAGGTGCTCCAAATAATGCTTCAACAACAAGGACCAACCAACCAAAAATAGCTCCAACCCATAAGAAGAATACTTTTAAAGGTATGTAAAACGCCATTATTACACCAGGTATTAATATTGAACTTACAATTACGAAGAAGAATGGAGCAAAAATTGTCGCAATAACTGATATTACACTATTTGAAACCACCCCACCTATAACTGTCAAACTTAACCCTGCTACCAAAGACCAACCTGCAATACCTATTAAAGCATCTCCCAACTGTTGAACCTGTGCTAAAGGACTACCTGTTGTTTCTAGTGCATTTTTATAACTATCATTTCCTTCACTATTTCTAATAATGCCTTGTTCTAAAACTAAATCAATTTCAGAAGGACTGAACACACTCATTAGTTTAGTTGTCATCCAATCAGAATCCCCTTCCTCTTTAGTTTCCATTTTTATATCTTTACCTAAAAGAGGGGAAATATTAATCGCTAATTTATTAATATCCATGATAGCATTTTTTACTATTGGAACTTTATTATTATCAACTTCCTGCAATTTATCCCAATCACTACTAAATAAACCGAAGAATGAATTTTCTTGCGAATCTTTATTTGTTAAATCTTTAACAAATGTTATTTTTGGAGCTTCGTTAATTGCTTTCGATATTTTTGACATACCTGCATTAATTTTAAAGAAATAAGCCCCTGCCCCTGCAATACCATCAGCTTTTAATTTAGTTGTATCTAAACCTGTATTTAATTGGTTTCTAGACGAAGTATAAACGTTATAAACATCGTTATAATATTTATCTATTACTTTTTGAATTTTCCCTTGAAGATTTTTAATAACAACTTCACTATCGTTTCCATATTGAGCTTTATCTTTTAAATAACTTTGTGAAATTTCTGGAATATCTTTTTTAATTAATTCTTCCATTTTTTCTGCATGTTTGTCAGATATTTTTCTACTTAAATCTTCAACTTGAATTAAATTTTCATCTCCAAAAACTAATCCTGAATCTATATTTTTTGACAAATCTTTTGTTTCTGTTGTCTTATAAGGACTATCAACACGAATAGAACCACATATTGTTTTATATTTCAAACTACCAGAAGATTGCAATCCATATCTATATATTTTTTGGTTTCTTGAAGTAATATTTAAATCAAACTCCTCTACTCCCCAAGACTTAGCTCTACCAACACTATCAATATTATCATTTGAACTCGCATCCACACAAATTTGTGCAACTAAAGCTTTACTTATATTTTCTGCAATTGTTCTCTTAGCAGTAGAAGATTGGTAGATATTACCTTGATAAGGATTAGTTATATAATTTTCCCAAGCTACGTCAGCAAATAAAACCCCTTGTGCAGACAACCATAAGATCGCATACTGAATTACACACAATCCAGAACTTCCTAACGGTATCAATAATCCTATACCAAAAACACCTCTAGCAGACAAGTAAGTTAATGAACCTTTTCTCCCTAAAATCTCCCCTGCATTAGCAGTATCAACAAATCCTTTAACTATGGTAAAAATAGCTAAAATAGCTGCCACAATAAACAGACCACCTAAATATATTGTAGAAAATGTTCCAAACGGATTGTCAGCATAATCAAACCCCATCCCATACCCAAAATACGGACCTAAAATTCTATGAATTAAAAAATCAGTATCTTTAGCTTCAGGAGAAAATAAGTCTTGTGCAAAACTTAAAGTTGGCATTAAGGATAAAAGTATAATTAAACTATACTTTTTAAAACTTTCCAAAACCTTTATCATATAAGTAAAATCTATATTTCTCTTCTTTATTTATAAGAAAAAAGTTAAGGTTTTCTTATTAATTAAAATTATTTAAATTTGTGAATATTTATTATTTTTTAACTTAACCAGCCTCCACTCTACTGCTACGCCTCAACTCTTTTTTGAAATAAAAAAACCACTATATTCTAGTGGTTTTAAATTTTATTTTTCTTTATATTTTTTGAATTAAATAAATTTTCTCTATCCAGTAAAAGATCAATTTGAATTTTATTTTCATATTCATCTACTATTTTTAATAGTTTATTTAATGTTTCAATATCAAAATCCTCAAATTCAAATTTTTCAATAGTTTCATTAAATTTATCAAGTAATTTTTCTCTATCTTGTTTTTTTAAATTAAAACTTTCATTATTGATTTTAGTTACTTTTTTCTCTAACTCCATTATTAAATTAAACTCAACTTCATTAAAATCTCGATACTTTAAGTTATCTCTAATATAATAATTTTCATTATTTATTATATCTTTAAAACTATTTTTAGTTTCACTGTATTTAAATTCAATAACATTAGGTAGCTCGTTAAAATCTATCTTTTTTATTGTTTTTCTACCCACTTCACTAATTAAAGCAAGATCTCTTTTTAAAATAATATTTCTATCTTTAACAATACTTTTTAATGCTTGATATAAAATTTTAGCAAACCCTTTATTTCTAAATTGTTCACAAACTCCCACTGTATTTAACTCAATAAATTTTTTATTATTTTTATTACTCGTAACTGATAAAGCTCCTATTAAATCATTTTTTTCAGTTTTTAATATAATATAAGCTTTCTTATAATCACTTTCTTTTGATATAGAATTGTAAAAAGAATCCTCTTTAAGGTATTTTAACCCAACAAAATCATTAACATTTAGATTAATATTATTTGTTTCAACTGGTAGAAAATCTTTTAATAAATATTTTTTATTCTTTTCTTCATCTTTTTCCAATGGTAAATTTAACATAGTAAAAGTTTTTTGATTAATGATAAACTCTACATTAACCCCTTCTCCTTTTGAAAAAATATTTTGATTATCTAGTAATTCAATTTTAATCCCTTCTTTTTCAATAAAAACCTTTTTGTATTCTTTATTCAATTTTTCATTTACTTTACTTAATAACTCCCTCCAATCTTTTGAGTTTTTTAAGTTTTCTATTTTTTTATTCAAATTAAATTTTTCACTATCATTACTTAGTTCAACAACCTTTAAAATATTTTCACAATTATTAATTAAATTATTTTTAAGTCGTTTTAATTCTTCTTTGGTAGAATATTCATTATTTCCTCCCCAACGATAACTTAAAATCTCTTTACCACTTTTTAAAAATAAAACCTCATAATATTTTTTATTGTTTTCAACAATCTCTTTTATATTTATACTATTTGGATTTTCTTTAAGCTTATCAATTAGTAACGAAAATTTATCTTTATCAGTAAAAAATAAATATTTTATGGCATGTGATAAATAATCTTTTGAAACACTTTGTATAAAATCTAAAAATAAATTATTTATTTCTATTTTTTCTTCTTTCTCACTCTCTTCATTTAACAACCAATTTTTAAATACCACAAAATTATCAATCATTTTTTTCTGTTTATTTGATAGAAAGAAGTTTTCAAACTCATTAATATAAAATTCCCTTATATCAGATTCATTATAAATCTCAAATATATAGTTTTCATTAATAAAACCAAAGTTATAATTTTCATTATATTTTTGTTTACATAAAATTAAATTTAAATAACTTTGATTATAATAATCATTATCTAACAAATCTAAAAACCAGCTTTTTTTAAAAAAATCCCATTCATTTTCGGTTAGCGGTGATTTATTGTTTGCCTTAAAAACATCAAAATCATCTATTATTTCTTTTATTAATCTATTCATATTTTTGATATAAAATCTTTTTACATTTTAATTTTAATAAAATAAAAAGCCATTAATTATTAATTAATGGCTTTGTTTATTTAAAAAACTTTATTTAACATATCCAACAATATCCGCTTTCATTTCTTCTAATTTTTGGATTGTTTCTTTACGTTTTTGACTTGCTTCTGCTCCGATACGTTTACTTTCTTCAATACCTTGTTTAATTGCATCAAAAGATTGTTTTAACGAATCAATATCAATAACAGATTCTCTTGATTGTTTTGCGATTTCAACTGTTTGTTTAGAAGCAGTTTTTGCATTTTCTTTAAGTAAATCTGAAGTTGTTTTTGATAATGCTTGTAAAGATTTGCTCTGAATTGCTTGTCGTTTTAACTGAATTGCTTGAATAATACCATTTTTAAAAATCGGCAATGTTGTTGTTACAGAACTGTTGATTTTTAATAATAAGTTATTATTGCTGCTTAAAATACTATCAATTAAAGGTAAGCTTTGTAATGCCACATTTTCACTTAATTTTAAATCTAAGATACGAGAAGATAAAAGCTCTTTTGCAGAATTTAATTCTTGCAAATCTGTTGCACGTTGATTTTCAGAAATTTCTTTATCTTCTTCAACATGTTTAATATAGCTTTCTAACTCATCTAATTGAAGTTCACCTGCAGCAATATATTTTTCAATTTCTTTTAAACTTTCTGTAGTAGCTTCATATTGAATCTGTAAATCTCGGTTTGTTTTTTTAATATCACCTTCATATTGAACTAATTCTTTATGAATTGCCCCTACTTCATCCCCAATTTCTTTATAATCTGAATATAATTTTTCAATGGAACGTCCAAAACGTTTAAAAATTTTACCTAAGAAAGTTTTAGGTTCTTTTTCTGTTTCAAAATCTTTTACTTTAAATGTAGAAATAACATCGCTTAATTTTACAAGCATGGAAGTTGCTTCCTGTGTGCTAACAGCTTTCATGGTTTGTAAAATACCGTCTGAAACTTTGTTTGCTTTTTTTGCAGGTTCTAAACCTAGATTAATGATGCTTTCTGAATCTTTTAAGTTAATATCCCTAGCCAAACTTTTTACTTCTGGACTTTCTTTTAACTTGTTTTTATATTCTTCCAAGTCTTTTTTCATGTCTTCTTTTGTTACTAATGCGGTCATTATTCTCTCCTTATGTTTTATTTAAATAAAGCTTTAACTTTATCGAACCAAGTCATGTTTTTTCTTTTAGTCTCTAACAACAATGCTCTAATTATTTCATCAGCATTAAGATCGTATTTTGTTTGCTCTAAACGATTTGCATTAAAATCAAAATCTTCCTGCGTAACTCCGCTTAATGCAGCAGGACTTAATATAACAACATCAAACCCTAATGTTCTTAGAAAACCTAACATTAAAATATTATCTTTTTCCAAAATCGTTCTCTCTTGTAAGAAAACAATAATTGTTGGAATGTATGAAGAAGGATTTAATCCATCAATATACTCTATAATATTTTGTTTTAATTGTAACACTAAACTAACGAAATGTATAGCTTTTTCTTCATTAAATTCACGGTCTTCAATATATTCGTTAATTTTTCTCAATAAAAACTCATTAACATTTCTATTGAAACCTTGAAAACGATAGATTTTATCATTAAAAATATCATTTGATAGAGAGAGTTTAACAGTGTTGAATTTTATTTCTTTTAGTAAATACTTCTCTACTTTTAATTTTAACTCTTCTGTTATTTTTGTTCTTAAATTTTGCAACGCAATTATTTTTTCAGAATGAGTTCTCGCTTTTGCCACTTCATCACTTACTTCTGAATTAAAATAATTTTCAGTAAATAATCCATCACCCTGATTTTTTCTTGTTTTATCTTGCAAAAGAACAATGCTTTTATTATTTTTCTGCACAACTTCTACAATTTTTCTATAAAGCTCAAAATCATATCCCTCAATTAAAAAAGCAAATGTTGGCACTACTACTTCTTTTTCGTTTGCTTCAAAACCTTTTCTAAATCTAGCTTCCTTATCGCTAAACACTAAAAAATCAGTAATAGTAGCATTGTAAAAAGGAGTTGATAAATATTTTTGTTTTAAATCTTGATTTTGATATACAAGCCCTTCTAACAACTGTTTTGTTTTCTTCTCATATTCAATAGTATCACTAACTATTTCCTTAATTTCTTTTCCAGTTTCTTGAATTTCTTCAATAGAAATCTCCCCTTTTTCTTTCAAAGAAACTAATTTAACATTTTCACTTTCTTTAAATAAGTTAAATGAAGTGCTGTAAGTATTAAATAATACAGTTGAAAATCTTGTTTCAATCAATAAATCTTTTAAAGAATTTAGAAAAATCTCAATTGTTTTATCTTGGTTTAAGATTAGTTCTTGTGCTTCTTTATCAAGAAAAATAAAACAGTTTTTATGCAATTCTAAATCAACTTCATCTACTATTTGTAATGAAATATTTTTTAAAATATTTAATGCAATCCAAATTTGTTGATTATTTTCAACTTCATTATTTTTATTAATTAAGCTAGAAGTAATATTTTCAAATGAAGAATTAAAATAATTGTTTTTAAGATAACTAACTTTTGTTCTTAAATCTTCAACAATCTCTTTTAGAAAAAGAGTTAATTCTTTTTGTGTAACTTCTTTTTTCTCGGTTAATAAAAAATCTTTTCCATTAACCTTTAAAATAGTTTTGTTTTTCACTTTTTTTAATGCGGTAAAAATTGCATTTTTATAGAGTGCTTTTTTCTCTAAAACGCCAGAATAAACTACAAAGCCTCGTTCGTTAGAAAAAGGTAGATTTAAAAGATAATTTTTAAAATCTTCAAAACCTGTTACTTCGAAATCTTCATTTACTCTCATATTAATAAAACCCTATCTATTTTAATTCTTTCAAAACTCTTTTTTAACAATGTGTCAATATTACCATGTTTTATCCGTTTAGTAAATATAAAAAACCGAAATTTTAATTATTTCGGTTTTTCAAATTCTATTTGCTTTTATTTTTTAAATCTTTAATCACATCAGGAGGAAGTCTATAAATTGCATAATACCCCTCCTCGTTAATCAACGCATCGTTTCCATATTTATTTTTACCTTTTTTATAAATAAATGAATACTTAACAGTTGATTTTGGATCTAAATGAGCACAGTATTCAAGATCTTGTAGTTCAATTTCTCTACTCCTTAAATCATATTTTCTCGAACAACTTCTTTCTAAAATCCCTAATTCTGAATATTTTTTTCTCATTAGATTGACAAAATCTCTTTTGTAAATAGATAAAACAACAGTTTTATAATCATCATGTTTTTTATTTAAATAGTGGTTTTGTTCTTGATTAATCAAAGAAGCATAATTTTTGTTTGTTGTCAAAACAACTTCTTCTTTTTCTAACAATAAACGTAAATCTTTTTCTAGCGATCTATTCGTTTCTTTTATACAAGTCGATAATTCTTCTGCTTCAATGTCTCCATCAATCGAAACAATATTTCTTGCACAAACCTCTTCTACCGATAATTTTGAAGGAAAATTTATTTTTTCAATATTTATTGTTTTCACTGTTTTTTCATACTTACTCTGTTTAATAGCTTGTGTTGTAATAAAAAAAACTGAAAAAATAACAAAAATAAAAGTGAGTAAAAAATGAAGCTCTACTCCTAAACTATTAACTTGCTTATATTCTATCTCTTTTTTTTCATCTTCTTTACTCACTAAAGCAAAGCCCATAGCAATAACGAAAGATAAAAATAATACCGCTAGACTACCTATTGGAAATCTCTCTTGTTCATACTTATAAACATTTGATAAAAAGTCATTTACTGTTATTAAATTTTCCATCTTTATTTCCCCTTGGTTTCAAAAGAAGATAACCCATAATCTTCTTTTTCTTTATTTCTTTCAAAAAATCTGCTTAGTTCAAAATCATGTTTTTTCATTTCTTCTTTAATCTCTGATACGTTTTTATACACACTCACTTTTTTAGTTTTTCTTACTTTAAGAGATAGAGCAAAAAACATTATTGCAAACATATATAAACCAAAAGCGTTAAAACTTGTAGAAGCATTAGAGTAATCAAATACATACAACTGGATATAAGAAATCACTGATAATGCAATAATTAAAAAAACAACATTTAACCAACCAACTTGTTTAGTTTCTGCTTCTTTTTTAATAATTTTTTCATACAACGCCTTCATTATTTTATCATCAAGAGATTGTTTTTGTTCTTCCATATTTTTCCTTTTTATTTTTAACTTTTATATAAACTGTATTAAATATTATTAGTATTAAAAATTAATTTATTTTTACAACTTCTTAATTTTTAACTAAAATATTGTTTTTATTATTCTAATTTTTAAATTATCGTTTTACAAAAGAATGTAACATAAAACTCTATCAGTTGTTAATTTAAATTCATCATCAACATATCCAATTGTATTTATAAAAGTATCATAATCCCATTCGTTTTTATAACATTTCTCTTTTAATAAATGCGTATGTCCATGGATAAAATAAACTGATTTTTCACCTATTGCATCTACAATTTCTTCTGTTAAATAAGAACAATAACCTAACGCATGTTTTGGCTCTTCAAATTTAGTTCCTTTATTCACATTTAAACTAGTTGCATGATGAGTGATAACAACAGTTTTTACATTATCATCTGTTTCTTTTAATGTTTTGATTAAAAAACTCTTACTGTCCTGATGTTTTTTTAAGAAATCATTAGGACTTATGCGTGTATAATCTTCTTTTTTAATGTAACGATAATCATTCATTTTACCTCTAATTTCTTCTGCTTCTATTGGATTTTTAATATCATACCAATATGTAGATAGAATTAGCTGCAAATCTTCTCTTAATATAATCTTTTTATCTTCACAAAGGATTAATTTTTCTTTTAAAATATTACTTTTTTCAACTTCTTCTTGAACTTTTTTATAAGCCCCAATCAATGTTGAATGATAGAATTCATGATTACCAAAAACATAAAACACTTTATCATAAAAACTACAAACCTCTTCCATTAATTCAATAATTTGTTTGAATTTTTTAGCCTCAATTAAATCTCCTGCAATTATTAAGTAATTTTCAGTTGGCTTAATTGTAGAATGTTTTTCCAAAATATTTTTACTATCAAAGTTATTAATCCAATATTGATATTTACCTAATAAAAGATCTTTATATTTTTCAAACATTTCCTGATTTAATCGTCCTTTATTATCTCTTAAAAAATCTAAATGTAGATCAGAAATGAAATTTAATTTTATTAACGACATACTACCTCCCCTTTTTATTGGTTTAATTGTTAACAGCCCATTTTAACAATTTTAACTTGTTTTGTCAAAAAGAAAAGTTGTTGACAGGATAAACTTTTTAAGCTATTATAAAACTGAACTGTAAAACCTTTCATTTAGAATTCTGCGGTTCACTTTTAATTTAACTAAATATAAAAAAGGAAAAATATGTCATTAGAAAATAAAGTAAAACAAATCATTATCTCTAATTTACAACTTAATGAAAATGAAAAAATCACTGAAAACACTTCTTTTACTGAAGATCTTGGTGCAGATTCACTAGACGTGGTTGAGTTAGTTATGGCGTTAGAGGAAGAATTTGATATTGAAATTTCTGACAATGATAGTGAGAAGTTAAATACTTTTGGCGATGTTATTAAGTTTTTAACCTCAAAAGGTGTTGCTTAATTTTAAAAAACTAAAAACCAGAAGTTTTTCTTCTGGTTTTTTATTTAAAATTTATTTAAATACTCAAAAACAATGTCGTAATCATTCCATTTTAACATTTCTTCATCAATCGAAATTCTTGTAGTTAGTGCTAAGAAATCATTTGAGTCATGTTCTTCTGGATGCTCTGTTTTATATTGTGCGGTTTGAGGACAAGTGAAGAAAATATGTAATTCCCCATACTGAATTAATTTAGGTTCTTTCCCTTCTTCATTTACTTGCTCCATCTTTCTTTCAAATCTCATATCAATAATATTATCTTTATTGATATAAATACATTCATTATTCTCATTTCTAAAAAATAAGGATAAACCACATCTTTCCGCATTATCTTTCAACCAATCAAACTTAGGTTTCTCTGAATAAAAAACAAATCGATCTCTTGTAGAATTTTTGGTAAAAATTTTAATCTCATAAGCTTCTGTAAACTCATTTTCTTTTTCCTCTACTCCATCTTCTTCCGTTTTAAGTTTTAACTTAACTTTTTCCACATTTATATAATTAATTTCTTTCGGATTGATGAAAACACTTATACTCTCATCTAAAAATAAATTTGCTAAACGTTTATCTATTAAAAAAGGATTTTTATCTTTCATTTTATTTTTTCTAACATTTTGTCATATATAAGATATTTTTTGTTCTCTATTTTTTCAAATTTATTTAATTAAAATAAGAAATTTTATTTCCATTGACTTTTTATAGACTTTTTGCTATCATAACTTTGTCGTAATTTTGAAGTAATTGGAGGAAAAATGTTACGCCCTATTGAAACTGAAAACACAAGTTATTCTCCTTATGTTTCCTTTGTTGAAAACACAGAAAAACCAAAAGTGAAAAAAATTTTTGTTAACGGTAAAAACACTGTGTTAAAACAAAATCAAGAAACAGAAGATTTTTCAAAACCTTTTGAAAGCTACATTGGAGAAGCTAATCAAAAAATGAAATAATAAAAAAAGACCAGTTATAAACTGGTCTTCTATTTTTATTCTTCCTGAAACTCTTCTTCCTCTTCTCTCTCTTCTTTTGGAGTTTCATTTAAGGTAATTAATTTAATTGCTTTTTCTTTTACCTTTTCAAAATATTCAGGATTTGCTTCAAAGAAGCGAAGCATTTTTTCTTCCCCTTGTTCTTTCACTAAGAAATTCGGATCGCTTGAATCTGAATACCAAGCTCCTGATTTTTTGATAATGTCGTTTTGAACAGCAATTTGTAAGATTTCTTTTTGAATATCAAAACCTTTTTTAAAGTCTAAACTAGTCTCTGTTTCTTTAAATGGAGGAGCTAATTTATTTTTTGCCACTTTAATCTTAACTCTGTTTGCGACAATTTCATCTCCTTTTTTATCACTACCTATTCTTCTAATATCTAATCGAACAGAAGAATAAAACTTCAATGCGTTACCGCCAGTGGTTGTCTCAGGAGAACCAAACATTACTCCAATCTTCATTCTCAATTGGTTAATGAAAATTAACAACACATTATTTTCTTTTGTTTTTGCTACTAATTTACGCAAACCTTGAGATAATAAACGTGCTTGTAACCCCATATGAGAATCCCCCATATCTCCTTCAAGTTCAGCTTTTGGAGTTAATGCAGCTACCGAGTCAACAACAATAACATCAACCGCTCCTGAACTCACTAATTTATCACAAATCTCAAGAGCCTGTTCTCCACTATCAGGTTGTGAAATTAATAAATTATCAATATCCACTCCCAATGTTTTAGCACGTTCAGGATCTAATGCATGTTCTGCATCCACAAATGCACATATTTTTCCTAATTTTTGTGCTTCTGCAATTGTATGTAACGTTAAAGTTGTTTTACCAGAAGCTTCTGGACCATAAATTTCAACAATTCTACCAAATGGCAAACCGCCAACTCCTAATGCTTTATCAATTAAAATAGAACCTGTTGAAACTGTTTCAACGTCTAAATGGTTTGTATCTCCTAATCTTTGCAAAGAACCTGCTCCAAACTGTTTATTAATTTGAGCCATAGCAGCTTCAATTGCTTTTTTCTTTTCTTCTATATTTGCTGTTTTTGCCATTTTATTTTTTATTTTGGTTTTTCTTGATAATCAGTTTATCAAAAACAAATTTTTATTCAAGCGTTTTTTAAAAATTTACATAAAAAAAGCATAGTTTTAAAACTATGCTTTTTCTCATTTATTTTTTAATTACTTTCTTAATTAAACCAATAAAACCTTTACCTATTTGCTTACTTTCTTCAATTAAAGTTTTTAGTTCTTCTTTTGTTTCTTCATCAAATTTTTGATTAAAAACTTCTGTGGTTTTTTGTTTTTTATCTTTAATAAAAGTTTTTGTTTTTTCTACTTTTTCCCTTAAAGCTTCTGCTGCTCTTGCAGTCATTGTATTTTCAATAGGAGTTACTTGTATTTCACTAACTGCACTATCTGGCTCAATAAAATCTACTTCTTCAACCTCTGTTTCTCCAAATTTACCATTAATGGTCTTTTCAAATTCATCTTTTGGTTTTTCTTTATTCTTCTCGTGAAAATCTTTGAAGTTTTTAGCTAAATTGGAAAAATCTTTAAAACCTTTATTTTCATTAAGAGCTTCCCCTTCTTCAACTCTTACCCCATTTTGACTTTCAATATTTAAATCAGAACTATTATCTGTATCGTTTGAGTTTGAGCTTGTGTCTTGACTTTGATCTGTCATTTTTTTCTCCTAAATATTAAATAAGTTATATAAAAACTTTCACATAATATCATAAAAATTATAAAAGTCAATATTTTTCCTTAAATAAAAAAAAACGCTTTACATGACCTAAAATGTAAAGCGTAATTTAACAACTATGTCCACCGATCTCTCACCGATAGAGGGTTCTGTTAAGAATGTTATCAACATTTTTACCCATCCCCACTTCATTTGTTCTTTATTTTTATTGAAGTGTTATTTTAAGAAAAATTAAGAAAACAATCTTAATCTCTCTTACTTCTTAATAGAAGTAATCCAAACCAAACAAGGAGGTGAATTTAGCTCCGATTACTTCTTTAAGAAACCAATCAAATGAAGAAAATATTCTTCGTTTTGAATGATTGTATATTAACAAAGTTTTTTTAGGTTGTCAACTATTTTTTTTAAAATATTATTTTTTCTCTTCCTGTTCCTGTAATGGATTTTCAACAATATCAATTAAATCTTCTTCTGTTTTATTTAACTGATCTGCTTTTTCCAATACATCAACTATTTGTTGAGATGTTTCATCCAAAGCTTCTGTTTTTGTAGAAGGCTCAACCAACGGTTCTGGTAAAGAACGTCTATATTTTTCCATATAAGCTTTAGCCAAATCACTTGAAACTGCTCCTCCAACAACTTCTTCATTAAAACGTTCTTTATCTAATTGACGAATTTGTTTAATAGTTAATTCAGCAGAAGCAGGTTCTTCACCTAATAAAATAAGAGCTTCTTTACTAAATGTTAAGGCAGACTCGAACGCTTCTCTAATATGATAATCAGCTTTTGTTTTAACTAATTCAATTGCATTATATCGATCTTTCGCCATAACCATAACTTTAATTAATGGATAATGAGTTTTAATAAAATGAGTAATTTTTAAATTATCTTCCCCACTATCTGTTCCAACCAAAACTAAATCTGCTTCATGAATTTTACAAGCATGCAATACATTAGGATTTGTGCCATCTCCATAATAAACATTAAATCCAAATCTTGTCGCAGCTTGAATTTTATTCATATCTTTATCAATAATAGTTACATTTAACCCTTTCATAACCAATGTTTGAGCTACTGTTTGGCTAAAATTACTTAATCCAATTAATAAAACATTAGTTTCCTCTGGCTCTTGTGAGACAATTTCCATTTCTCCTTCTTTACCTTTATTATCTTTAATTTTAGTTTTAATCTTAGTTCCTAAAATTAACCATAACGGAGATAATACCATCGATATAATAATTGCTGCAGTTAATGTTGAAGCCAATTTTTCATCAATAACCTGATTAGTTAATGCAGTATTGAATAAAACGAAAGCAAATTCCCCACCATGACTCATTAAAATCATTCTTGTTAAAGTCTCTCTGTTATCTTTTCTTAATACTTTTGCTACAACTAAAATTGCAACTGCTTTTAAGAAAACATATAAACCAACAATTGTAAGAAGTAGAATGTAATTTTCTTTAATCACATTAACATTTAAAGACATTCCCACTCCCATAAAGAATAAACCTAAAAGCAACCCTTTAAATGGCTCAATATCTACCTCTAACTGATGTTTAAATTTTGATTCAGATAACATTACCCCTGCTACGAAAGCCCCCATAGCCATTGATAACCCTGCAAATTCCATTAATAATGCAGAAGATAAAACAACAAATAAAGCCATTACCGTCATCATCTCTTTAACATGAGTTTTTCCAATCATTCTAAACAACGGATTCAACAACCATTTTCCAGATAATACTAAAACAAAAACTCCACCTAATGCTATCAATAAAGAATTAATAAAACTTTCGTTGCTAATTTCAGCAGTCTGTTTAGGAGATAAAAATGCTACAATAGCTAATAATGGAACAATTGAGAGATCTTCAAATAATAAAGTCGAGAAAACTCTTTGTCCTTTTGGAGTATTTGTAATTTTTCTATCATCCATTACCGACATAATGATTGCTGTTGAAGATAATGTAAAACCTGCTCCTACTACAAATGCAATTGAATAAGTAAAATCTAAAAAATAAACCCCTGCAAAAGTTGTTAATAAACAGCACAATAAAACTTGAAGAAAACCAAACCCTAAAATATCTTTCTTTAAATTCCATAACCTTGTTGGGTCCATTTCTAAACCAATAATAAAGAGAAACATTACCACTCCAATTTCAGCAAAGTGAACAATTGTTTCTGGATTATGGAAAATATCCAACATAAAAGGTCCAAGTATAAAACCAGTAACTAAATAACCTAATACGCTACCTAATCCAAATTTTTTAAATAATGGAACGATTGCTAAACTTGCTCCAAATAAAATAACGGTTTTTAATAATTCAGGATTAACCATTTTCTCTCCAATTTCTAAAATTATTTCTCATATTTTTTAAAAAAACATTTAACACAAATGCTTTTATTACAACATTATTATATCACAGAGCATTGATATTTTCAATAGGAATAATAGGTTTAAAAATTGGTGTTTTTAATATGTATATGTGGAAGAAGATTTAATATGTTTTTGAAAAGATTTTGTTAAAATGATTGGAAGGATGAGTTGGACTTGAATGTTCTTACAAACTTATAAAATTTTATAATATGAAAAACCATAAATAGAACTTCTGTTATATTCCTACTTCTTTGTTGTTTGTTTAATTAAATTAGGAGTGATATATTAGAACTCACTACTATTTTTAATTATTAATTAACTGTTAAAACTTTATTAGCAAAGTTCAAAATATTGATACTAGCATTAATATCTCTATCATGCTCTGCTCCACATTTTTCGCATGTCCATTTTCTAACTGATAAGGATAGTTTTTCCAACTTAAAACCGCAGCATGAACAAGTTTTGCTACTCGGAAAAAATCGTTCAACAGATTTAACGGTTTTACCAAATTGATTAGCTTTATAAATCAGTTGTCTTTTTAGTTCATAAAAACCTAAATCGTGGATTGCACGACTTAATCTTCGGTTTTTAATCATCCCTTTAACATTTAAATCTTCCAGACAAATTACATCAAACTTTCTTATTAGTTTAGTAGTTAGTTTATGTAGAAAATCTTTTCGAATATTGCTGATTCGATAATATAATCGTGAGAGCTTGGCTTTCGCTTTAGCACGATTATTTGAACCTTTTTGTTTTCTACTCAACGATTTATTCAGTCTTCTTAATTTTTTAAGTTGTGTTTTCAACGGTTTAGGAGCTTGAATTTTCGTGCCATCAGACAATGTTGCTAAATGAGTAATTCCCAAATCTAACCCAACAGAACAATTTGTTTTTGGTAAAGGTTGAATTGCTTCTGACAACTCAACATTAATACTCACAAACCATCGCTCTCCATGAGTTGAGATAGTTGCCGACATAATTTTTCCATGAAAGCGTAACTCTTCATTCATTTTTACTAATCCAAGACGAGGTATTTGAATAAAAAATTTACCTTCTTTCTTTTGTATTTTAAATTGATCGTTAGATAAACCAAATCGATCTCTTTCTCCTTTCTTACGAAATTGCGGATATTTATTTTCGCCTTTAAAGAATCGTTTGTAAGCCTCACCTAATTGTTTGATAGCGATTTGTGGAGCACACTTCGTCACTTCCAACACAAACGGAAACTTTTCACGTTTAATAGCGTTGAACAATTTATTGATTTTTCCTTGACTAGGAAGGTTTAGTTGAGATTCATTAATAGTTAAACCAGATTGTTTACAACTTTCACGATAAGCTTTATCTTCCTGATATTGTTTTTGCCATTCTGCTAACGCCCAATTATACGCAAAACGAGCCACACCACAAGCTTTCTTAAAATAAGTAGCCTGTTTGTTGTTGGGGTTTAGTTCTATAATTTGTCCACGAATAGTCATCTCAACACCTAATTTTGATTTTTAAAATTAACTTAAAAAGTTTTTCTGCTAATTTATCAAAAACATAATAGATTGTCAAGATAAAATATCATATTTATATATTTGTATATTTTATTTAACTGAAATTAATTTGTGATAATCTAACCTGTTAGTTTATAGAAGTTTTTATTGTTTAATTTTAATAAAGGTTACAAGTAAGATTTGTCTATAGAAATATTTAAATTGGCAGGAACGCTGAGACTTGAACTCAGAACGCAGGAATCAAAATCCTGTGTGTTAACCAATTACACCACGTTCCAATTGATGTGTATATTTGGAGGAATGTATTGGATTCGAACCAATGACCTTCTCCGTATGAAGGAGATGCTCCACCAGACTAAGCTAACATTCCATAATTTTTGGAGAATCAGGTGAGAATCGCACTCACGTCAATGGATTTGCAATCCACCGCATCACTACTTTGCTACTGATCCATGGCACTCCTAACGGGGTTCGAACCCGTGCACTCACCTTGAAAGGGTGATAACCTAACCAATTTAGTTTATAGGAGTATTTATTGTTAATTATATTTTATATTGGTGCTATAATACAGCCTTCTCTGTGCAAGAGAGACACTCTACAATTAAGTTATTGTAGCAATTTAAAATGGCGGGGCAATTAGGATTTGAACCTAAACCTACGGTTTTGGAAACCGCTTGCCTACCTTTAGCTATTCCCCCGTTATTATTTTATTTAAATTGGATGCGGAAGTTGGACTCGAACCAACCTAAGCAAGCTTATGAGACTTGTCAGTGCACCCGCTCTGTTTTCCGCAGTAGTTTTATTTTTAGTAGTTTTATCAATTTAACAAAGCGATTAGAATTTAAACCTAAACCTACTGTTTTGGATACCGCTTTCCTACGATTAGCCACTACCCTGTTTAAACTAGTTGCGAAAGTAGGAATCGACTGTTCTTACAAACTTACAAAATTCTATTAATAAATAGCATTTCTGTTGTATTCTTACTTCTCTGTTGTTTGCCTAATTAATAAAAATCAGGTCTTACTTCAACTCCATAAGCTGACACGGTGGAACTCACCGCCTTTTTTAAACTTTAAAATTCACTAATCGTTAGCTTACTACAACATTATATTTATATTGACTGCTTGGTTTTCGCTTTACAATACAATGTTTTCTGTTTTATGATTAATGTTAAATTAAATTTTAACTACATTTTATCATTTTTATAAAACTTGTCAAGCCTTTTTTATTTAGTTTTTTAACAAATAATTATTTTTAAATTTGTGGGCTACAAGTAGAACTCAAACCTAAATCTACTATTCAGCTACCGCTCTGTTGTTTTATCTGGTGGAACATGTAAGACTTGAACCTACGACCTTTCCCTTATCAAGAGAACGCTCTAACCTTCTGAGCTAATGTTCCATTTCTACTTTAAATTGGCAGTCCCAACGGGGATCGAACCCGTTTCTTGGAGGTGACAACTCCATATGCTAACCTTATAACACCATAGGACTATAAATCTGGTGCTGTAAGTAGGACTCTAACCTACAGCCTACT